>WBZQ01000658.1_pt1 | contig 26190 bp, 29 predicted proteins | sample 5204251 | NCBI WGS metagenome assembly WBZQ01 (sample SAMN12412402, study PRJNA552823) | activated sludge metagenome | isolation source: activated sludge from nitrification reactor of wastewater treatment plant... | place: USA: Virginia | collected 2017-09
CATCTGGAAGTACTTGGAGAAGCTGTTCACCACGAAGGCCGCGTCGGTGCCGGCCAGGACGGTGCGCGGTTCGTGACCGTAGGTCAGGCCCTGGTAGATCTCGTCGGCGATCAGCGTCGCGCCGCGCGCCGCGCACAGCTCGGCGATCGCGGCGAGCTCGTCGTCCGGGATGGATGTGCCGGTCGGATTCGATGGCGAGGCGGTGATCGCTGCGCGTGTGCGATCGGTCCAGGCCCGGTCCAGCAGGTCGGCCGTCACCTGGTAGCCGGTTGCCGCGTCGGTCGGCACGAGCGTCGCACGGCCGTCGACGAAGGTCACGAAGTGGCGGTTACAAGGGTAGCCCGGGTCCCCGATCAACACCTCGTCGCCGGCATCGAGCATCAGTCCGAGCGCAAGCAGCAGCGCGGCACTCGACCCGCTCGTCACGACGATGCGTTCGGCGGGCACCGCCACGTCGAAGCGCGTGAGGTAGTGGTTGGCGATCGCCGTGCGCAGGGCGCCGAGCCCGAGTGCGGGCGTGTAGGTCATCGGGGTGGCGCCGAGCGCACGTCGGGCCGCGGTGACGATGGGTTCCGGCGTCGGAAAGTCGGGCTCACCGACCTCGAGATGGATCACGTCGTGCCCGGTCGCCTCCAGCTCCCCGGCTCGACGCAACACCTCCATCACCTCGAAGGGTGCGATTGCGCGTGCGCGCCGGCTGGCGTAAGTCGAGTCGTCGCTCATCGATCGAGGTGTCGGCGCGATGGCGGCCGCGCAACGCGTGCCGCCATCAACCGACGAGGTCTAGAGTGTTCCCGCGAAGGTGTTGCACTGGTTGTAGTCACCCGTCTGGTATCCCTGGGCGAACCACTTCTGGCGCTGTTCGCTGGAGCCATGCGTCCAGCTCTCCGGCGTCACCGTCCCCTGGAAGCGACCCTGGATGTAGTCGTCACCCACCTTGGCGGCCGCGTCGAGGCCGTCGCGAATGTCGTTCTCGGTGAGCTGCTTGAGGTACCCGGTCGCCACTGCGTGGTGGGCCCACACACCTGCGAAGCAGTCGGCCTGAAGCTCCGAACGTACCGCCCGGGACTCGGGGCCCTGGCGGTCGTTGCCGATCTTGTCGAGGATGCCCTCGAGGTCCTGCACGTGGTGCCCATACTCGTGTGCGAGCACGTAGGCCTCGGCGAACGGACCACCATTCGCTCCGAACTTGGTGCGAAGCTCGTTGTAGAAGTTGAGGTCGATGTAGACCTTCTTGTCAGGTGGGCAGTAGAACGGGCCCGCCTCGGCGGACGCGGCCCCGCATCCGGTGTTGACACCGTCGGTGAAGAACACGGTGGGCGACTTGGTGTAGCGATCCCCGGCATCGGCGTATGCCTTGGTCCAGTAGCTCTGGATGCTGTTGACGTAGCCGACGATCCGGCACTCCTCCTTCGCGTTGGCGTCCGCGCCGGTCTTGCACTGGGTCGCGAGGTCGCTCGTCGCGGCCGGGGTCGTGGTGACCTGTTCGTTGTTCAGGTTGTTCAGCCCGCCCAGCCCGTCGCCGCCACCGCCGAGCCCCTTGAGCAGCAACAGGACGATCAGCCCGATCAATCCCAGCCCACCGCCGCCGATGGCCATACCGCCGCGACCCAAGCCCTTCCCCGCGGTCTCGCTGCGGATGTCCTCGACCTGGCTGGTATCGAGGTCGACGTCCTCGTTGAATTCGCTCACGTTCCCCGCTCCTCACTGGCGTGTTCGGCACGTAGAACGTGCACCAGGGGGATTATGCGCGATCCTCCGGCGGAGGCGCCACACCGACAACGTGCTCGGCAGGAACATCACACCGTCGGGACGGCGTCCGATCGCAGGGCCCGTAGGCGTGAGGCGTGGGTGGGAGCGTCGGGCACGTTGGCGCCGCGCCCGATGGCAAACTCGCGTCGCAACACCGGCACCACCTCGCTGCCGAGGATCTCGACCTGCTCCAGCACCACGTCGAGCGGCAGTCCGGCGTGATCGACCAGGAAGAGCTGACGTTGGTAGTCGCCGACATAGTCCCGGAAGGTGAGCGTCTTGTCGATGACCTCCTGCGGGCTCCCCACCGTCAACGGCGTCTGGGCCATGAAGTCCTCCAGCGACGGGCCATGTCCGTAGACCGGTGCGTTGTCGAAGTAGGGGCGAAACTCGCGAACCGCCTGCTGGCTGTTGGGCCGCATGAACACCTGTCCGCCCAGACCGACGATCGCCTCCTCCGCGGTGCCGTGACCGTGGTGGGCGAATCGCTCCCGGTAGCGGGCAACCATCCGCGCGGTGTGTTCCTTCGGCCAGAAGATGTGGTTGGCAAAGAAGCCGTCGCCGAACCGTGCGGCCTGCTCGGCGATCTCGGGGCTGCGGATGGAGCCGTGCCACACGAATGGCGGCACGCCGTCAAGTGGGCGCGGCGTCGAGGTGAAGCCGCGCAGCGGGGTGCGGAAGCGTCCGTCCCAATCCACGGACTCCTCCCGCCACAAACGATGCAGCAACTCGTAGTTCTCGAGCGCCAGTGGGATGCCCTGGCGGATGTCCTGGCCGAACCAGGGGTAGACCGGAGCCGTGTTGCCGCGTCCGAGCATCAGGTCCGCTCGGCCGTGGGCAAGGTGCTGGAGCATCGCGAAGTCCTCGGCGATCTTGACCGGGTCGTTCGTGGTGATGAGCGTGGTTGCCGTGGACAGCACCAGCCGATCGGTCTTGGCTGCGATGTAGCCGAGCATCGTCGTGGGCGACGACGGCACGAACGGCGGATTGTGGTGCTCGCCCGTGGCAAACACATCGAGTCCGACGCGTTCGGCCTGGAGCGCGATCGCGACCATCGCCTGAACCCGCTCGGCCTCCGACGGCATGCGTCCCGTCGTTGGGTCGGGAGTGACGTCGCCGACGCTGAAGATTCCGAACTGCATCATTCCTCCATCGCTTCACTCTGTAAAGTCACTCAAAGCGTAGCGTCGCTGTCAAGACGCCGCCCTGACGGTCCTCACGTCTCGGTGAAGCAAAGCCCCGCTGCTACACGTCGATACCGAGGCGCCGGGCGACCACGATCCAAACGGGGTAGGCCACGGCGGTCACCGCCATCGCGCCGAGCATCGCCGGTGGCACGCCCCAACCGCTATGCAACAGCAGCGGCAGCGCGATGAAGAAGGCGAGCGATGGAACCACGACCCACAGGATCGACCATGACAGGTCGCGCACCTTGGCGACATCGCCGGTGTCGCGGTAGAGCCAGGCCAGTGCGAGGATCGAGGTGAGGGGCAGCGACACCAGCACCGCGCCGAGGAGGCTCGATCGGCGGCCGACCTCGCTGGCGACCGCAACGATGATGCCGCTGATCAGCGCTTTGACGATGAGCTGGGCCATGGCTCGCCCTCCGTGCCGGCCTCGGCCTTGGCCAAGAGCAGTTGCGTCACCCGGCACACCGCGATGCGGCGGCCATCGTCGCGTCGTACCTCTGCGTCCCACACCTGGGTGGTCCGTCCACCGTGGATGAGCGTCGCCACCGCCTCGAGCGAACCGCCGTGCGAGGTTCCCAAGAAGTTGCACGTGAGATTGAGCGTCGCGAAGTCGGTGCGCTGCGGGCCAGGCGTGACGAACGTGCCGAACCCGCAGGCGGTATCGGCGAGCGCCGTCACGGTGCCACCGTGCAGGAAGTTGTTCGGGGACATGAGTCCGCCGTGTATCTCGAGAGTGGCAACCGCGTGTCCGGGCGCAAGCTCCCGAAAGCTGATGCCCAGCGTGTCGGGCAACATGCCCGCGCACAGCGCATTGGCCTCATCGATCGTCATCGGTGTCGTCTGGTCCTTCGCGTGGTGCCGGCTGCGTGAATCATCGCAGGGGCGGCGGACTCGATGACGGTGTGTGAGCATTCAGGCCAATGCCGCGGGTCGCTGTCATCGGAGCGGGGATCGCCGGGTTGTCGGCGGCGCTGCGGCTCGCGCTGACACCTGACGTGGACGTGGTGCTCATCGAACGTGACGAGCGCCTCGGCGGCAAGATCCTGACCGACCACGCCGAGGGCTGCGTCCTCGAAGGTGGCCCCGACGGTTTCATCGCCTGGAAGCCGCAGGCGAGAGCATTGTGCGAAAGCCTCGGACTCGACGTGGTGCAGTCTGCCGCCGGGCGTTCGGGCATCGTCGCCGGCGGGCGCGTGCACCCCATCCCGGCCGGGATCGCGGGAGCGATTCCCACCCAGATCATGCCGACGCTCACCTCGCCGCTGCTGTCGGTGGCGGGCAAGGCGCGTCTGCTGGCCGAGCCGCTCGTGCCGCGCAGGCGGACCGATTCGGACGAGTCGGTTGGCAGCTTCGTGCGACGGCGGGGCGGCCGGGAGGTCTGGGATCGCCTGGTGGAGCCGCTCGTGACCGGCATGTACGCCGGTGACGGCGAGGCGCTCTCGGTCGAGGCGACGCTGCCGATGCTTCCCGACGCCGAACGGACGTACGGCGGCCTGGTCCGTGCGGGCCGTGCCGCCAGGCGCTCCAGCCGACCGACCGGGGGTCCACCCACATTTCTCACCCCATCGGGTGGTATGGGTGCGATCGTCGCAGCCATCCGCGAGCGCATCGCCGACACCGTCGATATCCGCTGCGGGACACGGGTGTGGGGGCTGATTCCCGCGGACGCGGGTTGGACCGTCGCCGCCGGCGACGCAGTGCTCGCTATCGACGGCGTCGTGCTCGCCACGCCGGCATCCACGGCCTCCAGGCTCGTGGCCGCCTTCGATCCCGAGCTGAGCGGAGTCCTCGACGACATCCCGTACGGCAGTTCCGCCGTGGTGAGCATGGTCTTCCCGGCCGGGGTCGTGCCCGCGTCCATCGGGCACGGCTACCTCGTCCCCCGCGCCGAACGCACGCCGGTGGTGGCGTGCAGCGTGGCCTCGGCGAAGTTCCCGCAGCTTGCCGCCGCCGATCGGTCGGTGATCCGCATGTTCATGGGGCGGCATGGCGATGCGGACGTTGTGAAAGAACACGACGACGAGCTCGTCCGTCGCGCGCGAGGTGAGCTGCGCCGCACGATGGGTATCGACGTCGCGCCCACGGCCGAGCGCGTGGTGCGCTGGGACGAGGCGATTCCCCAGTACGTGATCGGCCATCGTGCCCGGATCGAACGGATTCGCGCCCGTGTCGACCTGCATCCCGGTCTCGAGCTTGCGGGTGCGGCCTATCGCGGGGTCGGCATCGCCGACTGCATCGCATCGGGCGACGATGCCGCGGGGCGCGTCCTGCGGCACATTCGCGGCGACGGCCCCTCCGCTCGCAGCTGAGCTGTGCATCCCGCTGGCGTGCCGGCCGGCGGTGCGCCGGGGCGTGGCAGCGGTCGACGCATGGCGCGACGACCCGTGGCCGACTAGTCTGGGCGCGTGATCCTCCTCTACCAGCTCCGCAAGTGTCCCTGGGCCGCCGCGGTTCGCCAGGCGCTCGCCAACGTGGAGCAGGACTACGGGGTCATCCAGGTGCCGTACGACCGGGCGCAGCGCCACCAGGTGATCGCGCTGACCGGTCAGGCGCTTACCCCGGTGCTCGTGGACGGCGACGTGGTGGTGAACGAGTCCCGCGAGGCGGTGGCCTACCTGTACGACACCTACGGGGACGCACGGCAACATGAGCGCGCAGCCGAACTGCGTGAGGAAATCGAGGCAACGGCGGTCGCCGTCGCAAGGGGGAACTGAAGATGGCCGAACTGTTTGCGAAGTGCGACCCGATGGCGCTGCAGGAGCGCGAGCGCAAGGGCGGCGGAGCCGCCTCCCGTGATCTTGCCGGCGCCCTCGGGGCCGAGAACTTCGCGGCGCGCGTCTGGCGCTTCGGGCCAGGGCACGAGATGGCATATCACCGCCACCAAGAGCAGGAGGAGCTCTACCACCTGATCTCCGGCGGCCCTCAGCAGGTGCAGATCGGCGACGAGATGATCGACGTGCAGGACGGTGAGTGGCTGCGCCTGGCCAAGGACACGCCACGCCGCATCGTCAACCACACCGACCGCGAAGCGCTTTGGCTCACGTTGGGTGCGCCTCCCGGCACGGGCATCACCGACGGCATCCGCCTCGATCCCGCCACCGGGGAAGAAATCCCCCGCAGCTGACTGCGCAGAACCCCGACCGACCGGCGGCATCGCGCAGGCAGGGGCCAGGTTCGCCGCGCTGACCGGCGATGCGGGTCGGCGGGGCCGAGCAACGCCAACACAGCCGTCGTCGTCGCCCGAGTGCGTCCCCCAGCGCTGCGGCGTGCGTCGAGCGCCCGAGGGTCCGGACGAACGGCCGATCAGGTGCCCGGTTGTCCTCCGCGGATGATTGCGAGCACGCTCCGGTCGATCCACGTCCCGTCTCGGGCGACCCGCATCTCGTAGTTCTCCATCCCGACCCAATCCATGAAGGTGCGCGACCCCAGGTCCTGGGCACGCCGCTCCAACTCCGCCGCCAGCTCCCTGGTCACCGGGACCTTCTCCTCGTCGGTCGAGGCGGTGAGGTAGAGGTCATTCAGCCCAAGCAAACGGACAAGTTCGGCGACCGGGGCAGCGTGGTCGTCCACCCGCAGGTCGACGGCGGTGTCATCCAGGCCCCCGTATCCGGCGGCGGCCCGGACCACCAGCAGCGCTGCCGACTGGCGGCCTCGGCGGTCGCCACCGGCCAGGTCGCCGGCTTCGAGTGCGCCGAGCAGGCGCTGCGCCAGCGGTCGCGTGGCATCGCCCGCGGTCCACGCTCGCTCCATGGCGGCGACGACCTCCGGCCCGGCGAGCACGTTGCCCTGGATCGCATAGTCCGGGCCGTGCGCACCCCCGGCCCACGCGAGACACTCCGTGCCGGTGTGCGTGGCCGATCGGCCGGCCGCGTCGACCAGCCCGACCTGTCGCCGGTCGCGCAGCTCGTCGTCTGCGAGCAACTCCCGCATGGTCGCCCCGGCGCTTGCTCCCGCCGCCAGCGAGGCCAGTGCCCGCGTCTTGTAGCTCACGTTCGCGTCGGCCTGCGTGGCCACCGCACCGGTCCCAGCGCGTGCGGCGGGTACCGCCGAACCGACGGCGAGGAACTTCGACGCGACCGCAACGCCCCACGACTCGCCGTCGCTCGACCGACCCACGATGGAGAACGTCATGTCTGAAGGCTATCCCGACCAGGTACCGGCGGATCGCTAGTGTGCGCGCCGTGATCGGTGCACACAGCCGCGGCGCCGCACTCCTCGGCGCCACCGCGCTCGTACTCCTGGGGGCGGCAGGGGTTCGGCCTGCGCGAACCGAGGCGGCGGGCGTGACGACGTGCACTGCCGCCAGTCCCAGCGGCCCCGTCCGGAAGCCGCGGTTCGTGCGGCGCATCCGCACCGGTGAGACCGGGTGGTTCTCGTCTCCGGGCCTCGTCGACCTGAACGGCGATGGACGCATGGAGATCGTCGCGCCGCACTACTCGACCCTCGTCTACGACACGGCCGGCAACCTGCTGGGGAAGGGCACCGCCACCAACGGTCGGGTGTACGCACCGGAGGTCGTGGCCGACCTCGACGGTGACGGCACGAAGGAGATCGTAGTGGGCGGCAACGCGGGGACCGTCGCCGCCTACCGTCTGCGCCCGTCGGGCCTGGAGCTGGTGCCGGGGTGGCCGGCCTCGGTGTGCAGTGGCGGCGAATGCCCGGAGGTGCGCGGAATGGCCGCGGCGGATCTCGACGGCGACGGACGCACCGAGGTGGTCGTCACCACCACGAACACGTCGGCCACCGGGTCCCAGGTGTTCGTGCTGGATGCGCAGGGGCGGACGTATCGCCCGGCCGGTGCGCCCTCGAACGCGTGGCCGCGCTACAACGCGCTGACCGGGTCGGGGAACGACCGCGACTTCAACGTCGTCGGCAATCATGGCTACGGCGCCTATGGGGAGAACGTCGGCATCGGCAACCTCGACGACGACCCGCAGCTCGAGATCGTCGCGACCTTCGACAACCATCAGATCAACGTCTTCAACCACGATGGCACCTCGGTGCTGGCCTCACCCTGGTTCACCAATCGGCAGAGTGATGCCGCCGGTCAGCGGCTTGGTTGGGGCCAGTTCATCCGCTGGTACTCGCCCGCCGTCGAAGGCAACCACTACCACCTGCACCGCGGGCCGTGGCCCGACGTACGTCGACAGATGTGGCTGCAGTGGACGGCGTCGCCGCCGTCGGTCGCCGACCTCGACGGTGACGGCCGCAACGAGGTGATCGGCCTGCCGAACGCCGAGCGCAAGGAGCCGTACGAAACCCAGGGGTACGCGTTCATGGTGCTGGACGGCGCCCAGGGCGACGGCTCGCGTTCCGCGCGCCGGCACGCCGGCTTCGCCAAGCCGGTCCTCACCCGCAAGCCGCTGGTCCGCAGGTCCGGCGATTGGTATCCGCCCAGCGGCATTCCGGCGCCGACCGTGGCCAACATCGCGGGCGACGGCCGCCCCGAGATCGTGGCCGCCGTTCCCGGGGGCGGCGTCTACGCCGTCGGTCCCACGGGTCGCCTGGTGTGGCGCTTCGACTATGCCCGCCCGACGGCGAAGACCTTCGCATCGGAAGTGGTGGCCGCCGACCTCAATCGCGACGGGCGACCGGAGCTCATCTTCGGCACGTACTCCCCCAAGGCCGGTGGCGGTCGACTGGTGGTGCTGGCGGCGAACGGACGTCGGCTGTACGACATCCGCCTGCCGCGTCAGGGCCGGAACGGGAACGGCATCGGCATCCCGGCAGCACCGTCGATCGCCGACATCGACGGCGACGGCGCACTCGAGATCGTCACGACCTCGTTCGACCACGGTATCGATATCTTCCGCGTGCCGGGCTCGGCGTCCAACTGCCTGCCGTGGCCCACCGGACGGGGCGGCCTGATGCGTGCCGGCACCGGGCCGGCGACCGTGCGGTAGCGGTCAGCGGGCCGGGAAGGTCGCGCGTTCACCGATGCCGAGGCACTCGGGGCAGGCACACGCGACGTAGCCCTCGCCGTTGCGGTTCGCGAAGATGCGCCGCTGGCCCCAGCACATGGGGCAGGGGATCCACACCACCTCGGGCAGCGGTGCAGTGCGGGCCGTGCTCATCACGTCACCGCCGCCGGTCGAAACGCGAGGCCGACGCATGTGCCGGTCGGCGAGGGGTGAATGCGAAAACGGTCGGCGAGCGCGCGCATCAGGATGAGGCCGCGGCCATGCTCGGCGGCCTCGTCGGGCGTCGACACCGCAGTCGGGAGCGTGGTCGCCGGCCGGCGATCGCGAACCGCGACCCGGGCCGCGCGTCGACCAACGCGGAACCGGATGTCGATGGGGGCGTCGTTCGTGTGCCCATGGGTGAGCGCGTTCGCCATGGCTTCGTCTGCGCACACGAGCACGCGGAAGGCGTCCTCTTCGCTCCAGCCGGCCGCCCGCAGCGCATCCGTCAGCGCATCGCGAACGGTGACGAGCGCCTCGAGGCTCGGGTCGATGCAGCCGCAGTAGCGCGTGGCGGTGGCGGTCGGAGTGAACATGTCACACCGTCCCGTCCCCCACGCTCACGAACGACTCGTGATGCAGGTGGATGCAGCCTTCGACGTCACACGTCGCGCTGGGCGAGGGGTCGAGCCGGTCGAGAAGGGCTTCGATGGACTGCCAGGTACCGCTGGAATGGTGGGTCGAGCACATCGTGAGTCTCCTTTGGGGTGTGCGGTGCTTCTGATGAGCAGCGTGCCGCACGGTTCCCGGCATGTCTGTCGCGGTGGCGACACAGCGAAGGTGCCGTCGACGACGGGGGCCGGCCTGCGTGAATGGCCCGGCCGTGTCGCAATGACGGCCGGTTCCGGAGCGTCAGCTCCGCGCCGCGGGCGGCGCCGGTGTCAGGACCGGGAGGCTGCGGTCAGCCCGTCGAACGTCGCCGGGCAAGAATGTAGAGGCGCTCGGATGGCGCCTCGACCTCGTCGAGCGGCGCGCGGAGGTACCACTCGACGATCGTGAAACCCGCCGCCGTGACCGCCGCGCGGAGGGTGCGCGGGTCGTGGAACACGAAGTCGATGTCGACGGCGTGGCCCCACCAGTCATCGAGATGACGGACCTCCGGTCCGACGTGCACGGCCACCCCAAGCCAACCGCCTGGTACCAGGCGGTGTGCGAGATCCCGCAGCGCGTCGCCGACCTCCGCCTCGGTGTGGTGAACGAACGCGTACCACGCGACGATCGCGCCCCAGCCGTCGCAGTGATGCGGGGCGGGCACGTGGCAGAAGTCGCCGACCTCGAACGTGACATCGGGGAAGGCCCGGCGAGCCCTGGTGATCATCGCCGGCGCGATGTCGAAGCCGGTGACGTCGGCCCCGCTCGCGGTCAGTAACGCGGCCACATGTCCGGGGCCGCAGCCGAGATCCGCGACGGGACGACCGTCGGCAAGCGCCGCCAAGCGCGCGAGCAGCCATCGGTCGAACGGCTTGTGATCGAGCTCGTCGAGCAGCATGTCGGCATAGGTGGCCGCCACGATCTCGTAGGTCGTGAGCACCTTGGCGTCGCGGCGCTCTGCGTCGAGCTCCCGGGGTGGTGCGCTCAGCGGGGCCGGCGGCGCGACGGTCGGCACCTCGTTTCCGAGCAGATGGACCCAGCGCGGGTCGCGCCAGCCGGGGCGCCGGGCGATCTCACGCACGAGCGGCGCCGGCCGCGCTGCCATCTGGGTAAGGGCGCGCTCGACCTCGGCAGGGTCGGCGAATCCGTGCAGTCGCTCGGTGCGTGTCTTGATCTCGCCCACCGACTGGGCACCGCGCAACAGCAGCACCGTGAGGACGGCACGCTCATCGGGCGCCAGCTCCAGCGCCTCGTCGACGATCTGCCGGTACTTCATCACCCGCGAGCCACCCCCGCTGTGTTCGAAGCGCACGAGCTTGCGCAGCTTCAGGTCGCTGAGCGCCGTCGCGATCGTCCGCTCGTCGTAGTCCGTCACCGGGTCACGGCTGCTCGTCTGGTTGCACGCGGTCCGCAGGCTGTTCAGCGTCAGCGGGTAGCTGGCGGGAACGGTGCGCTCCTTCTCCAGCAGGCTGCCAAGGATGCGCTGGTCGATCGGGGACAGGACGGGCAGGTCGGCCATCGACCACAGGATAGATCGGCGCCGCACCGGCGCAGCCGCTACTCCACCCGCGCGAAGTCGACGATCGCCCAGGCGAGCAGCACCAGGCCGACCACGACGACGAGGCCGATCGCCAGCCCCTGCGGCACGACGAAGCCGAACCAATCGATCTGCGGGTTCAACCGCCGGACGGCCACGATCGGGGCGTCGAGTCGGTCGAACACCGTCGTCCGTACCGCGTGCACCGCGTAGGTGATCGGGTTCAGCAGCGTCGCCACCTTGAGCCAGGCCGGCAGGCCCGACAGCGGGTACATGGCGCCCGACAGGAACGTGAGCGGCATCAGCAGCATCTGCATCAGGCCCATCATGGATTCGATCCGCTTCACGCGGGCGGCCAGCACAAGGCCGAGCGCGGTGAGCGAGAAGGCCAGCAGGAAGAGCTCGCCCAGGAGCGTGATCATCATCTTGGCGTCGTAGGGCACGCCGACCACGCCGGCGAGGGCGAGGACCAGGATCGACTGGATCGTCGCCACGGTCGCGCCGCCGAGCGCCTTGCCGACCAGTATCGACCCGCGCCGGATCGGTGCCACGAGCATCTCGCGCAGGAAGCCGAACTCTCGATCCCACACGATGGATGCCGCGGCGAACACCGCGGTGAACACCACCGAGGTGGCGAGGATGCCCGGATACATGAACGTCTGCAGGTCGATTCCCCCGGTGGACTGGTCGGTCAGCACCGACAGACCGGTGCCCAAGACGAACAGGAAGAGCACGGGCTGCACGAGCGCGGCGAAGAATCGGGTGCGGTCCTGCGACCACCGCATCATCTCGCGCAGCCACACGACCTTGACGGCGCGCAGGTCCTGGCGCCATCCGGACGCGACCACGCGCACCGCGGGGATGCTGGCAGGCGCGGCGCTCATCTCAGCGCCGCCACGCGCGCGCCATCGCGCGCATCGAATCGAGCTGTCCCGCTTCGGCGTCGCGGATGGTCTTGCCGGTGTAGGACATGAAGACGTCGTCGAGCGACGGGCGCGCAACGGCCACCGAGCGGATCGGCACGCCCAGCTCGGCGAACAGTCGCGGCACGAAGTGATGCCCGTCCGGGGCGCCGAAGGTCACGAGTCCGTCGTGGATGGCGGCCTCGATCCCGAATCTGTCCGTCAACGCCGCGATGGCCGCCGCGTCGTCGTCGGTGGCGATCTGGACGCGATCGGTGCCGACGCTGGCCTTGAGCGCATCCGGGGTATCGAGCGCGACGATGGCGCCGCCGTCGATGATGGCGATGCGGTCGCAGTTCTCGGCCTCATCCATGTAGTGCGTGGTGAGGAAGATGGTGATCTGCTCCCGGTCGCGCAGCTCACGGATGTAGCGCCAGATCGTCGCGCGCGTCTGCGGATCGAGGCCGACCGTCGGCTCGTCCAAGAAGAGCACGCGCGGCGAATGCATGAGGCCGCGCGCGATCTCCAGGCGTCGGCGCATGCCGCCCGAGTAGGTCTCGACCTTGGCGTCGCGGCGATCCCACAACCCCACCATGTCGAGCACCTCGCGCAGGCGGGGCGTGAGATCTGCGGCGGCCATGCCGTAGATCTCGCCGTGGAAGCGCAGGTTCTGCTCGGCGGTCAGGTAGCTGTCGAGCGTGGTGTCCTGGAACACGAGCCCGATGTTGGAGCGCACCTGCGCCGGCTCGCGCACGATGTCGAAACCGGCGACGGTGGCCGATCCGGCGGACGGGGACGCCAGCGTGCACAGCATGTTGATGGTGGTCGACTTGCCGGCTCCATTGGGGCCGAGGAAACCGAAGATCTCGCCCGTCGCCACCTGCAGGCTCACGCCGTCCACCGCAACCAGATCGCCGTAGCGCTTGCTGAGGGAGTCCAGGGCGATGGCGGGCGCCTGCTCCTGGTGCAGGGCGGACGATTCGTTATAACTTGTAATCATTCTAAAGCAGAACTATAGTGCGGTGACGTGCAAAGTCAACCCGACCTGTTGTCGCTCCTGTTCCGTCTCGTGGCGCTCACGCGGCGCCAGATGTCGACGCTCATGGCGAGCGAACACTGGGCGCCCGAGGCCAACCTCCGCCCTGGCTGCGGTGGCGTGCTGCGCTTGGTGGGTGGCACGGGCGGCATCTCGCAGCGTGAGATCGCCGATCGGATGGCACTCGCCGCCAGCGACGTCGTCGACCTTGTGGACCGACTGGAGGCAGCCGGCTACGTCCGCCGCGATCGCGATCCGGCCGACAGGCGACGCAACGTGGTCGCACTCACGAAGGATGGGCGCCAGGCACTGCGTCGTTTCGGGGCCGTGACCAAGCGGGCGGAGGCTGACGTGTTCGCGGCGCTGTCGCCGGACGAACGGGCCGCCTTGCACGACCTCCTGGCCAGGGCGGTGGGCGCCGATCGCGCAGGCAGCTGAGCTGGTGCCTCCAGCGCCTGGCTCGTGTGGACGCGCCGCGCGTGTGATGATCGGTGGGTGGCGCCGCCAACCGACCCAGCAGGAGGCACGATGACGAACGAACAGCAGCCGAGCCGGCGTGCCGCCACGAGATCGGCTCAAGGCTTTTCCGCCGAGGAGCGCGCGGCGATGAAGGAGCGCGCCCAGGAACTCAAGGCAGCCAAGCGGCCTGGCCGTGGCGGCGCGGTCGACGATGAGGGCGCTGTGCTCGCGAAGATCGCCGCGATGCCCCAGCCCGATCGGGCGATGGCCGAACGGGTTCACGCACTCGTGGCCGAGGCGGCTCCCGATCTGGCCGCGAAGCTCTGGTACGGAATGCCCGCCTATGCCAGGAACGGCAAGGTGGTGTGCTTCTTCCAGGGCGCCCAGAAGTTCAAGACGCGCTATTCGACGCTGGGGTTCAGCGATCAGGCACGGCTCGACGACGGCGTGATGTGGCCCACCACGTTCGCGCTGGCGGAACTGACCCCGGACGCCGAGCGCGAGATCCGCAGGCTCGTGGCGGCGGCGGTGAGCTGACCGCAGCCCGAGTACCACCACACTTGCGAGGAAGAGAAGTTGAAGTGATTCGAGCACGCTGGAACGAGACCGTGATCGCCGAGAGCGACGACACGATCCTGGTGGAAGGCAACCACTACTTTCCGCCGGATGCAGTGCGCCGTGAGCATCTGCGGGCGAACGACGACCACACCACCTGTCCGTGGAAGGGCGTCGCGAGCTACTACGACGTGGTGGTGGGTGAGGACGTGAACCCCGGCGCGGCGTGGTACTACCCGCAGCCGAAGGAGGCCGCGGCGAACATCGCCGACTATGTCGCCTTCTGGCGCGGCGTGAGCGTCGAGGACGAGGAGTGATGGAGGGCATATCGCGCGCCGCGGTCAGGCGGGCCGTGGTGGTCGCGGCGATCGTCGGGACGATCCTGGTGGTGATCAACCAGGCGGATCACCTGAATCACCTCACGCCGGGGCTTGCGGCGAAGATCGCCCTCACCTACCTCACCCCGTTCGTGGTGTCGCTCGTCGGCTGGCGTTCGGCGGTGCGCGCCGGGGTCACCGAGAAGGGGAGCGGCGATGGAGGTTGACGTCCAGACCGAGATCGCCATCCGCCGGCCGTGCCTGGAAGTCGCCGCCTATGCCGCCGATCCCAGCCACGCACCGGAGTGGTACGCCAACATCGAGTCGGTCGAGTGGGAGACCGAGCCGCCGGCGCGCGTTGGTGCCCGCATCGCCTTCGTGGCGCGGTTCCTCGGCAGGCGGATGGCCTACACGTACGAGGTGGTCGAGCTCGTGCCCGGCGAGCGGCTGGTGATGCGCACTGCGCAGGGGCCGTTCCCGATGGAGACGACCTACGTGTGGACGCCGATCGACGAGGCGTCCACGCGCATGGTGCTGCGCAATCGCGGTGAGCCGGCGGGGTTTTCGCGCCTGGTGAGGCCGCTGATCGCCGCAGCGATGCGGCGGGCGAACAACAAGGACCTGGCGGCGTTGCGCGCTCTCCTGGAGCATGCGCCCGCGCGCTGACGTCAGACGCCGAAGACGTCGGCGCCATCGGAACGCCGCCCGCGCCCGCAGCATCGTTGCGTTGGAGTTGACGCCGGGGCGGCGCAACCATGTGGGCGTCGTTGACCACGACCCCAGGAATCGCGATCGGCCACAATGACCGAAACGAAGGCTGGGAGTGCCAAGGTGGTCGATGTCGTGGCATCGCCACAGGCGGGGCAGACGAGCAAGGAAGAGCGTTATGGCGAGAAAAGGGCATCTGACGACCGGGCCGACACCGTTTGAGGTCTACGAGCCGGGCACCTTGCTGCACGGGACCAAGGCGGACCTCGCGATCGGTGACGTGCTGACCCCCGGGTACGCCTCGAACTTCGAGGCAGGGCGCGTCATGAACCACGTCTATGTGACCGAGACCCTCGATGCCGCCGTCTGGGGTGCCGAGCTGGCCGTCGGCGAGGGTCCCGGCCGCATCTACGTCGTGGAGCCGACCGGCGCGCTCGAGGACGACCCCAACGTCACCGACAAGAGGTTCCCCGGCAATCCGACTCGCTCCTACCGGACTCGGGCGCCCGTCCGCGTCGTCGGTGAGCTCGAGGGCTGGACGGGCCACGCCCCTGAGCAGGTGCAGGCGATGAAGGATGGCCTGGCCGACCTCAAGCGACGGGGAGCCGCTGTCATCCATGACTGACCGGATACGGAACTGAGCCTCCCGATCGCGAGGACTCGTCCACGGAGGTGTTCGCGGTCAGAGTGCGCAGACGATGTCGGCCTCACCGTCGATGCCGTCGCCCGCAGCGACCCGAATGCCGCCGCCGGCACACGGCCGTGAGCACAAGTATCGAATCCCACAGCCCTTTCCCACCATGGGCGCGGCAGGACTCGAACCTGCGACCCGGGGATTATGAGTGGTCGCCAGGGGGATCGGGCGGGGTCGGGGCGGCTCGGAACCCGCGTGGTTGAGCCAATTCGGCTTGGGCGGCCTCGGCGTGGCTCGGCGCACGATGTTGACCGCCGTTGACCCGAAGCGGGCGCAGGAGACGATCCCCGTCGGGCCCGCGATGCGTCGTTGGCGCGCGCGGCCTAGTCTGTCCGGAGCAATGAAGCGGGACCCACGAGATTGGCCGGTCATCGACCCACCACGCGAGTCCTTTGTCGCGCGCGAGCGTGACTTCGCGAATGTGCCCGGCCGGGCCACTGATCAGTGGAGCGCTTGGTGCACCGACTGATCGGCTGGATCCTGATCATCGTGGTCGGTCTCGGATTTGGCGTCGGGTACGCGCACTGGGAAGCGCAATATCCCGCATACAACGGATCAGACCTTGACTGCGCTGACATCGGGCATCAAGTCCGTGTTGGGGCGTTAGATCCTCACGGGCTTGACAGAGATGGTGATGGCGTAGGCTGCGAGGCCGAGAGGCCCACGTGGCAGGGACTGGCGCTGTTGGGCTTCATCGCGGCAGGGATCGGGGGCATTGGGTCGGTACGGGAAGTGCGACGGGGCCGTCAGCAATCGAGTGCCATTCCGGGAAACGCCACATCTACTCTAAGGACCGATCCCAGGGAAAAACCTATGACCGATCGCCTCTACGAGCTGCGGATGCGGCGCCCTTACAGCGCGACCTTCGCCGACGTCGCATCAGTGACGAGGATAATTGACGGTGCCAGTGAACGTCTGCGATCTGCACTTCACGACACCTCGGCGGACGGCGAGACGGCTGCCGCTGTTCTCGAGGCCGCCGCGCGATCGGACCTCGCGTCTCAGTATCTTCACCACGTTCAGCTCGTGGAAGCGTTCGTCGGTTCCGAGCTTGATACGGAGTCACCTGGCGAGCGCGGCCTCGGCCGCATGACCGTCGGAACCTGGCCGAGACTTGGTGGGGCGTACAGGAAACAACTTGTAGGACAAACGCCGAACGCGCTCGCGACGTTGATCGAGGAGATGGTAATTGCCGGGTTCCTTGTAGGCGCTGCTCTGGATCCATTGCGCTCAGGAGGGCCCTACGAGCTCCGTCAGCGACCGCCCGGGGAGGCTTTCGAGCTGTGGGTACCTGCCCTAGCGTCGGGCTACGACCCGTCGTCCGAAACAGTTCAAACTCTCAGCGGCATCGTGGGCGAGGCACCTCTCGGGCGTTTCATTGAGACGGCAAGGAACTGCAATCTAATCGGATCGTGGCGAAAGGCCCATCACGAGAGCCAACTTGCCACGATCGGTCTGCTCTACATCTCGGCGGGAATCGCCTTGTTTTCGACGTCAACTTCTCGGTTTGACGCGCCGGGCGTCACTACACCTGACAGCGGCGATGCCCACGACGCGGTGCACCAGGTCGGTCCGATGCAGGGCGCTGGAATATCAGTGTCTGTCGAGCACGATGAATCCATCGCAGAGGAGGGTTATACGTTGATGGACGCCGCTGAAACGGATGAGGAACGGCGGGAACTACGCCTGCGGATGATAGACGCCCTCGAAGGGGCGGACCTGAGCATTCAGCTGTCTGGCGAGGACATCCTGATCGCGGGACTTTTCATCCGCGTGCTCCCGTTGCGGACAATCCTGATCTACTCCGCGATCGACTCAGACGACGCCCGCACTATCAACCCGAACGAGGTGAACGCGGACTTACCGTACGCCGCGTTCTTCGCGCGGTACGAGACCGAAAATGGCGCTGCACTCGGGGCGTTTCAGCGAATCGTGCTGCCAGACCCAACGCCGTCGCGAGAGGAACTGTGGCGGTGGCTCGAACCACAGCTACTCCACATGTGGGCGCTGGTCGGTTCCTTCGAGCCGACGTCCGAGGCTAATCAATAGGCCTGTGCCCGGCCGCCAGAAGTTGCTTATGCGGGGTCCTTTAGGAAACCGAGAGGAAAACCTGCCTCCGCCGCGATTCCGAGTGCAACTGAGTCGACAGGTAGGAGGCTGCCGCATCCACGACATAGCGTCCAGTCGGAACGCTGGCCCACCTTGCCCTTCGTGCTCTTGCGCCTTAGAAAGGGGGCAACGAAGAACGCTGCGCCGAGTCCGCCATATCTCCCCATGATGATTCGAAAGCCATCCTGAGTTGTCTCGCGGTTACATGCTGGACACGTACGAGCCACATCTTCGGTCGGATCACACGGTGTGCCGCGAGGGAGCCATCCCTCCTTGACGGGATCGCGAGGCGACTGTGTCATCGGATTCATCGCTTTCTTGTCGAAGGAAACCGATCACCGAGGCGGAGAATAGTTGGGCCTCCGGAGCCTTGCTTGGATCAGCGCCCGGCGGCCGGCGAGCCTCGCTCGCCGGCCCCTTGATCTAGTAGAGAAAGTTGGAACCGTCAACCAATGACAGGCTCGTCGCGGTGCTCGGCGTAGTGGTCGATCCGCTAGGGCTCAACCACCGCCGTCCTGCTGGTCCGGCGTCGCTTGGCCAACCTGCAAGACGGGCTGAGCGTCCGTCGGAGGGAACCATCCGTGCTCGTCCCAGCTGCGGATCATCCAACTCACGTGAAAATGGATCATCCGCGCGAAGTCAACGATGTGCATTCCCGGCAGGGGCGCCTGGGTGATCGCAGGGTCGCGAATCTGAACATGAAGCTGTGACCTGGGACTCACAGTCATCTCGCGCGTCGCCGCGCGGGGGGTGGCTATGAACGACAGGACTACGTCGCCGTCACACACGGAGCCGCCTGGGAACGACGTGATCTGAATGTCGGCGTTGTCGCAGCTCATCCAGGTGTCGAGTTCGCTGACCCCCGCGATCGAGGGCACCAACAATCGATGCTTGTCTTGATTCGAAAACTCGCGGAGGAAGACGAGCGGGTGTCCCTGATCCATCGTCCGCTGGTACGGCTGAGCTCGCTCGATGAAGAGGCGTGCGACGTCCGTGACGCCTGCAATCTGCCCCTGTACGCGGTGGCCCTGGAAGGCCTTGGCGTTGTCGCAGATGGGGAACTGAGTGCTGTTCTTGGAGCGAGCTTCTGGAGAAGCGAACTGGAAGACCAGGTGGTCAAGAGCCGCTCGAACATTCTGTAGGACGTCGCCGACGATGAGCCCAAGCCTAGATGGAGGCGCTTCCCGGACAACCGCGAAGAGCTGGTACGTAATGCAGCCATTCGGTCCTGGCTCGGCCTCGTGCCGGATGCCAAACGGCGCAGGGTCTGCGCCCTCAAAGGCTTCAGTCGCTTGGCGGAGTGCCTCGATGTGTTCCTCGGCTCGTTCGAGCTTCGCGTGCACGCCGGACAGGTCGGACCTGGTACTCATGAGTCCATTCTGAGGGATATGGATGACGCCGCCATCCGGGCTGCGGCGAGGACGCTGGTGATCTAAGGAGCGAGATGTTGACCCTGTGTTGACCCAGCGGGACGAGATCCAGCGCCGCTCATCAGTTGAAATGGCCATTTGCAGCCACTTTCCACGATGGGCGCGGCAGGACTCGAACCTGCGACCTGGGGATTATGAGTCCCTTGCTCTAACCAACTGAGCTACACGCCCGTGTCCGGAAGGGTAGACGCTTTCGCGGGGCCGGATAGGCTCCCGGCATGCAGGGCACGGACCGTCGCACGTTTCTCCGCCGGGCCGCTGTGACGGCCGCCGCGTTTGCCGTTCCCGGCACGTGGGAGCTGCTGCGCCCACCCGGTGCGCTCGGCGCGGGCGGAGCGCTTCGTGCCCTCGACGCGGCGACCCGCGGGCCGCTGTACGTGCCCGGCTCCAAGGAGTACGCGAACGCGCGCCCCGGATTCAACCTCGCCTATGACGCGCGCCGGCCGCGCGCCATCCTGCAGCCGCTCGACGCCGCCGACGTCGCCGCCGCCATCCGCTGGGCCGACAGCCACAACGTGTCGATCGCGGCGCGATCCGGCGGGCACTCCTACGCCGGGTACAGCACACCGCACAACGGACTGCTGGTCGACCTGCGCCGCATGCGCGGGGTCGGCATGAGCGGCGGCCAGTTGCGCGTCGGCGCCGGCGCGCAGATGATCGACGTGCACGCGTTCCTCACCCCGCGCGGACTCATGCTGCCAAGCGGCAGCTGCCCGTCGGTGGGCGTCGGCGGGTTGACGCTCGGCGGGGGCATGGGGCTCAGCGGCCGGGCGTTCGGGCTCACCTGCGATCGGCTGCGGGCGGTGGAGATCGTGACCGCCGACGGCACCCCGCGCCGCGTCGACGCGACGAGCGAGCCGGACCTGTTCTGGGCGCTGCGCGGTGGCGGAGGCGGCAACTTCGGCATCGCCACGGCATTCGAGTTCGCGCCCGCGGCAGCGAGCAGCGCGGCGTGGTTCATGATGCGCTGGCCCTGGTCGCAGGCCGACGAGGTGCTGGCAGCCTGGCTTGACTTCGCGCCCGGCACCGACCGGCGGCTCACGTCGTTGTGCACGCTGATGGCCGGCGGCACCATGGCCGTGACCGCCCTGGGCCAGTTCTACGGCTCGGAATCGCAGCTGCGCACGCTCATCGCGCCGCTGCGTCGCGTGCCCGGCGCCAGCCTCCACACCGGCACGTCCGGCACCATGTCGCTGGTACGTCGGTGGGCCGGCTGCCTCGACAAATCCGTTGTGGCCTGCCACACGGCCGGCACGCGGCCGGGCGGCACGCTCGGCCGCGAACGCTTCGCGGCGGCCTCCGGTTACCTGCGCCGCGCTCCCACCCCGGCAGGCGTTCGCCGGCTGACCAGGCTCGCCGAACTGCGCCACGCGCAGGGTATGGGCGGCGCGCTGATCTTCGACGCCTACGGTGGTGCGATCAACGACGTGGCGGCCGACGCCACCGCCTTCGTGCACCGCGCCGAACTTGCCAGCGTGCAGGCCTACGCCGGCTACGGGCCGGGCGGCCGCGCCCGAACCAACGCCTGGCTGGCGGCGGTACGCAGCACCCTGGCCGCGGTGGGAAGCGGCGCCGCCTACCAGAACTACATCGATCCGAACCTCACCGGCTGGGCTCGCGCCTACTACGGCGCCAACCTCGACCGGTTGCGCCAGGTGCGCCGCCGCTACGACCCGGGCGGCGTCCTCGGCTTCGCGCAGGCGATCCCGTTGTGACGGTGCTGCTGATCATCCTCGCCGCGATCGTGCTCCTGCTCGTGGCGGTGGCGGTGTACGACCTGCTGCAGACGCGCCACGCCGTGCTGCGCAACTTCCCGATCATCGGACACCTGCGCTACATCCTCGAGAAGTTCGGGCCGGAGCTGCGCCAATACATCGTCACGACCAACGACGCCGAGCGTCCCTTCAGCCGCGATCAGCGCACCTGGATCTACGCGTCGGCCAAGCGCCAGAACAACCTGTCGGCCTTCGGCACCGACAACGACCTGGAGGCGACGCCGGGGCACATCCTCATCAAGCATGCCGCCTGGGTGGTGGCGGAGCCCGATCCGAACGAGGTCACGGCCAACCCGGGCGACGCACACGGCACGGTGCCCGCCGCGGGTCCGGCCGGCGTGGGACCCGACTTCCTTCTGCCCCCCGCGTGCGTCATCGGTCGCCTGCACGACCGACCGCACGCGTTCCGCCCCGCGTCCCTCGTGAACATCTCCGCGATGGGCTTCGGCGCCCTGGGGCCGAACGCAGTCGAGGCGATCAACCGCGGAGTGGCCCTGGCAGGGTGCCTGCAGAACACCGGCGAGAGCGGGATCAGCGACCACCACTGCGCCGGTGGCGAGCTGATCTTCCAACTCGGCACCGGCTACTTCGGCTGCCGTGACGCGCAGGGCCGCTTCGACCTGGACGCGCTGGAGGAGACCATCGCCCGCGCCCCGGTGCGCATGATCGAGGTGAAGCTGAGCCAGGGAGCCAAGCCCGGCCACGGGGGCATCCTGCCGGGCGTGAAGGTCACGGCCGAGGTGGCACGGCTGCGCGGAGTGCAGGCGGGACAGGACAGCATCACCCCGGCGCGCCACAGCGCCTTCACGGACGTGCCGAGCATGATCGCCTTCATCGAGCAGATCGCCGAGCGTACCGGCCTGCCCGTCGGCATCAAGAGCGCCGTCGGCCAGCTGGACTTCTGGGACGAGCTTGCCCGCGCGATGGCCACCGATCGCACCGCCGGGCCCGACTTCATCACCATCGACGGGGGCGAGGGTGGCACCGGCGCGGCGCCGTACACCTTCGCCGACCACGTCTCGCTGCCGTTTCGCACGGGTTTCGCGCGCGTACGCGACGTGTTCGCCACCCACGGCATCGACCGCGAGGTCCCGTTCATCGGCTCGGCGCGACTCGGTTTCCCGGCCCACGCGCTGGTGGCGATGGCCCTCGGCTGCGACATGATCAACGTGGCCCGCGAAGCGATGATGGCCATCGGCTGCATCCAGGCGCAGCGCTGCCACACCGGCGCCTGCCCGACGGGTGTGGCCACCACCAATCCCCGCCTGAACCGGGGTCTCGTGCCCTTCGACAAGGCGCCACGACTGCGCAACTACATCGTCACGCTGCGCCACGAGCTCTTGGAGCTGGCACGTACGGTGGGGGTGGTGCACCCGGCGCTCGTCCCGGCCGACGCCATCGAGCTGGTCGACGAGCGCGCCGGCTCGCGTCCGCTCACCGAGCTCTACGACGTCGCGCCCGACGTCGGCCTCCCCGCCCGGCAGGACGTCGAGGAGATCACGGCGATCATGCGGGCGACCGCTCCGAACTGACGACGGCCGCTCCCGGCGCCGCCCGGCATCCGCTCAAATATCTCTTACAACTTTTCCCACCTTTTCCTGCTGGTAATCGACGATTGCTTGCGCAATACTCAGTCTGTTCGATGGCACCGTGCCGTCAGTCGATATCCACGGAGGGATTCGATGCAGCGCAATAGATCACTGAACTGGCGCCGCCGTGGCGCCAAGTGGAGCGTCGGCGTCGTCGCACTCGCGGCGTTGGCGATCGGCCCGGGGACGGCATCTGCCGATACGCCGTGCTCGACCCGTGCCACGTCTCAGCCGTTCGTCGCAATGGGCGACTCGAACCGGTACTTCGTCGCGCCGAACGGCAGGTTCGAGGACTCCGCCGATGGCGTCTCGGCGACCGAGTGGTCGCACACCGGCGGCAGTCGCCTCGACAGCGGCTTCCAGAACCCGTGGTACATCAACGCGGCCTCCGACGCACAGGCCGCGTGGATCCCCAGGGGTGGCACGCTTACGAGCGCGTGGTTCTGCGCCAACTCCGACGAGGACTCGATCCGCTTCTTCGTCTCGCCCCAAACCGCGTCGTCGCGCCTCGAGCTGACGATGACCGTCTCCAACGGTGTCGACCAGACCAGCACGACCACCGTGCTCGACCCGTGGTCGTTCGGCGACGCCACGGTCGCCGACAACGGCTCGTCGTGGTTCTACAGTCCGCGGCTCATGCTTCCGGATCTGCGCGACGTCGACGGCCGCCAGTGGGTGCAGCTGAAGTTCCGGACGATCTCGTCCATGCGACGCTCGTATGCGGGCATCTTCGTCGACGACATCATGGTCGACCCCTGGCGATCCAACTGACCCCTCCGTGAGTCACCGCGCAAGGGGCGCCGAGCCGACCGGCTCGGCGCCTCCTTGCACCTGGGTCTGCGTGGCGCGACGGCGGGCGATTCCGTCAGCTCGGGCGGGAGGCGGCCGGCTCGCTACGATGCCCGGGTGACCGAACTCCTGAGCGTCAGCCCGGACGACTTCAAGGCGGCGCTCTCGCGCTGGGCAAGCGGCGTGACGGTCGTGACGGCGGCCGGCCCGGTCGGCATGACGGTGTCGGCGTTTGCGTCGCTCTCCCTGGATCCGCCCCTTGTGACCGTGGCCCTTGCTCATCGTGCCTACACCAGTGCCGAGGTCATCGCGGCACCCGGCTTTGCCGTGCACATCCTGGGCGAGGACCAGGAGGAGCTCTCCACCAGGTTCGCCAGTCACGTGGAGCGCTTCGACGGCGTCGACTGGGAACCGGGCCTGTTCGGCGCGCCGCTGCTGCGGGGAACCGTGGCACGATTGCTGTGCGCCCACCACGCGCAGGCCGACGGCGGAGATCACGCGATCCTGATCGGCCGCGTGGTGCAGGTGGACGTGTTGCCGGGCGCGCCGATCCTCTACTACCGCGGCGCGTACCGGCGTCTGGCGGCCGGTGAGGACCGATGAGCGGTCCGAGCGCCGCGCAGCCGATCGGGGTGTTCGACTCGGGTGTGGGCGGTCTGACAGTGCTCGAAGAGTGTCTCGTCACCATGCCCGCCGAGGACTTCGTCTACTACGGCGACACGGCCTGGTTCCCGTACGGCGAAAAGACCCCCGAGCAGCTGCGCGACCGTGCGCTCACGATCGCCCGCTGGCTCGTGGCGCAGGAGGCGAAGCTGATCGTGATCGCCTGCAACACCGCAACGGCTGCCGCGCTTGAGCACCTGCAGCGGCACCTCCAGGTCCCTGTCATGGGCGTGATGGGTCCGGAATCGCGCGCCGCGGCGCAGACCACGCGCAACCGTCGCGTCGGGCTCATGGCCACCGACGCCACCGTCGCCAGCGGCAGCTACGAGCGCATGATCCACATCAACGATGCGGGTGTCGCGGTGACCAGCGTCGCCTGCCCGCGTCTTGCGTCCGCGATCCAGGACGGCGCGGGCTGGGACGCGGAGCTGGTGGAGATGGTGCGCGACTACACCGAGCCGCTGCTCGCAGCAAAGGTCGACACGGTGATCCTCGGCTGCACCCACTACCCGATCATCGAGAAGCTGCTGCGCCGGCGCCTGCAGGGTGTGGCGATCATCAAGGCGGGGGAGGAGCTGGCGCATGACGTGCGGGACACCCTCAGTCGCCGCGGACTGCTGCAGCCGGCCGGGCGGGAGGGTCACTACCGTTTCGTCTGCAGTGGCGACCCGCAGGCGTTTCGCGATGTCGGAAGCCGCTTCCTGCAAATGCCGCTGGGCGAGGTCGCCCAGGTGACGCCGCAGATCGTCTAGGCCCGGGAGAGCATGGGCGCTTCCGCGTCGGAGCGTCCCGCGCGGCGGCTGGCCTTGTCGTGTGCCGAGGCGGTGTCGGCGATCTCCACGGCCCCGTGTACCGTGATCGACGGCGGGCAGGCGGCGGCGCCCAGGGACATCGACACCTGGGGCGCGCGCGACGGATCGGCGAGCACCTCGCGCACCGCGGCCATCATCGTCTCGCCGACGAGCGGGTTGGCCGGGTTCGGGATGAGCACCCCGAACTCGTCACCCCCGAGGCGTGCCACAAGCGCCCCCGCCGGAGCGGTCTCGGTGAGGATGCGCGCCGCCTGGCGGATCAGCTCGTCGCCGGCCTGGTGGCCGAACGTGTCGTTCGTGCGCTTGAGGTGGTCGAGGTCGGCCATCACCACGGCGAACGCCTGCCGGTCGTCGCGGATGCGTGCGTCCTCGGCGGCGGCCAGCGCCTCCTCCCAGCCCCGCCGGTTGGAGACGCCGGTCATCGAGTCCACCCGCGCCTGCGTGCTGACTTCGGCGAACGCGGTCCCGAGGGTCACGGCCTGCTCGAGCTGCGCGGAGCGATCGGCTGCGAGCATCCGGATCAAGCCGAGCGGTGCCGCCAGCAGGATGAGCGCGGCGGGTGAGGGACCGGCGGAGATGACGGCGGCCAGCCCGATGGGCGCAAGCAGGGTGTCCACGCCGAAGGTCCAGCTCATCGGACGCACGAGTGCCCGCACCGACGAGCCCAGCGCCAGACACCGCACCACGGCGACGCCAGCATCGACGATGAACTGGGCGGCGACCGCTGCCAGGTAGATCGGCCAGTGACTGAGCGACGGCTCGCTGACGCCGGTGAGGGCCAGCACGGTGACGGGCCCGATGCAGTGCCACGCCGGCATCGCGTCGAGACCGATCCGGTAATCCCAACGCCCCGACCCCGGCGAGAGCGCGGCGCCCAGGAGAACGCCTGCGAGGAGCGTCACCGGCACGAGATGGAGGGGGAGCGTGAGGAGCATCGCCACGAGGATTGGCTGGGTCGGAACGGCCGAGCCCGTTGCGGAGGCAAAAAGGGTGTCGTGCGCCAACGCATAGAGCGCGATCAGGCCGATCCACGCCCAGGTGCGCGAACCATCGAAGGTGGGCCACCCGCCGCCCACGACGGCAATCGCGACGGCCAGCGCAATGAAACCCCAACCCAGGATCAGCGCAGAGAGCCGGTCGGGTCGTGTGAGGCGACCGTCGTGCCGCTCACGGATCGAGACGATCTCCTGTACCCGATCGACGGTCTCGCGCACGTCGGAGCCTCCGTACGGTGCGGTCGCGTCGAAGCCATCTCTGGCGGGGTTGGTCACTCAGACCTCAAATGGTTGGCTGGAAACGTCGACCGCGTCGATCGGGGTGTG
>WBZQ01000659.1_pt1 | contig 26127 bp, 28 predicted proteins | sample 5204251 | NCBI WGS metagenome assembly WBZQ01 (sample SAMN12412402, study PRJNA552823) | activated sludge metagenome | isolation source: activated sludge from nitrification reactor of wastewater treatment plant... | place: USA: Virginia | collected 2017-09
ACCAGCCCTTCACTGCCACGCTACCGCTCCGCGGCCGAGGCGGAAATGACGAAGATCCCCGGCGGGCGGTCACGATTACCCTCTGCGCGTCGTTCCCCCGTGCCGGTGTTCGCAACGGGACGCGCCGGTGACGGATGCGAGCCTCGCCGTCGGGCCTCGCGGCGTATGCCCGCGAGTCCTAGACGAGCAGGTCGTCGACACGCGTCAGCACGACTCCTTCCGCCCCCTCCGCGAGGCTCGGGTCACCCGCCAGCGCCATGATGCGCGCCACGTAGTCGCGCGTTTCCTTGAACGGCGGTATTCCCTGATACTTGTGCACCGCTCCCCCGCCGGCGTTGTAGGCAGCCAGCGCGAGGGGGATGGAACCGAACTCGCGCAGGTTCGCGCCCAGGAGCCGACCGGCCGCCATGATCGCCGGGTCGGGGTCGAAGGGGTCCGACAACCCCATCCCACGCGCGGTCGCCGGCATGAACTGCGCGATGCCTTGTGCGCCCACTGGACTCACCGCAGACGGGTTGTAGTTGGACTCCGCCTTGAGGAGCGCGGCCAGGACGATCGGCGGTACCCCGCCGGCGCGCGCCGAGCGCACCACAACCGCTCGGTACCGCGTCGGCACCCATGACGGCAGGTCAGACACCGCCTCGGGTGTCGCGGCCACGATCGCTCGGATGGCGGCAGCGTCGCCCGAACATCCGGGCCGGTAGCCGTAGTGCCAGGGCTCCCACGAATAGCGCTGCGTGAACCCGAAGCGCTCAGCGTTGTGGGCGAGCCACTTCCAGGCACCCGACGACCCGGCGAGATCCAGCTCCGTCGCATTGCGGTGACGACTGCGGCCCGGAGGCGCGACCCACTTCGGGTCCGGATGGCGGGCGAACAGGATGGCCTGTTCCCGGTCGCTGCGGAACGCGCTGTTGATCGCCAGCCGCACTCCGTCGCGTGCCGCTGCCACAGCCATCAGGTCGAAGGCCGCGGCGACCGCCGGGCAGGTCGGTTTGCCCTGGCGCATCACGAGCGGACCGGCGTACTCCCCGGCCCCGCCTCCCCCACCGCCATCGGTCAGCGTGCCGATGCCCGGCTGAATCGCCGCCTGCGCCGAGGCCGGCAGATGGGTGCCGACAGGACCGGCGGCGACCACGCGCACACGTACCAGCGTCGGCGGCCAGCGCGCGTCGCCGGGCAGGTCAATAACGGTCAGCCGGACCCCGTTCGCGCCGGCAAGCTGGTGCCCGAGACGCTCCAGGCGGCGACGCCACAGGGCGCGCTCCCCCGGTGTCTCCGCCTGAGCGATGTCCACGAGCCGACGACGCAGCTCGCGTCCCACGCCGACGGCGACGAGATCGGCGCCAGCCTGGGCGTCGGCCTTCGCCGCGTACGCGCGCCCGACCGTGAACACCGCGCCACCGGCAGCGAGCAGCAGCAGACCGACGGCAGCGACGAGTGGCAACGCCTGCCCGGTCTGGCGTGCCCGGTTCACGGCGCCTGCGTCACCGCGCGGACCCGAACGCGCAGCTCGCCGACCCCGGGAAGGACACTGCGCACCCGCCGCGTCGCCTCGACGCTCACGCGTCCCGGGCCGGCCGCGCCCAGCGCCCGCGCCCGCGCGTCCTCCTGGGCGAGCAGGGCGCCGCGAACGAGCGCGACGAGTTGCCACCCGACCAGCACGGCCACCACCAACAGCGGCACGGCGGCAAGCACCTCCAGGCTCGCCTGACCGCGCGCACGGTGGCGACGCCCGGTCATCGCACCACCCCCGCGGCACCCGATACCGAGCCGAGGGAGTCGATCCAGGGAACCACCGATGGAATCGCGACGCGCACCTCGATGGTGCCGGACCCGGTATGCACGCGCGCGCGTTTGGCGAGGCGGTCGGGCAGCACGGTGAGCGCCGCCCGCGCCACCGGTGCTCCGACCGACCCCGCCCGCGCCGCGGAGCGGGCCGCGCTCTGCGCAGCCTGCCAGGTGTGCGCCGCCACCAGTGCCTGCCACCCCACCAGCAGCGCGATTCCAAGTGCCAGGGCGACGCCCACGACCTCCACCGCCGCCTGCCCGTCGTGTCGCCGTTTGCTCATACCAGGACGGTATGGCCGACCACCGTCAGGTGTCCGTCACGAATGGTGACGTTCGTGCGTCACCTCAGCAGCCACTTGCGCGCAGGGCCGGCGCCGGCTCAGTCCCTGCGGCTCTGGACCACGATCCAGACGATGAGGAGCGCCAGCGCGGCTGCAAGCGCCCAGATCACCCCGAGGGAGACCCGGTCGCCGAGCACCCACGGCCCCACGGTGATGAGTGCGACGATCGCGGCGGCGCAGATGATGATCACCACCCGCAAGGGCCGTTTGATCACGAGCCACTTGAGCCGGTTGTCGCGGAAGTACCGGAAGCCGAGCGAGGCGAGCACCACCGCGAAGATCACGAGCGCGACCTGGTTGACGGCGGTACTCGTGGCATCGAGGCCATCCCCCCACAGGGTGAAGAGCGTCGTCACGGCGGCCAGGATGGCTCCGTTGCGAAGGGCGGTGATCCAGCGGCGGTTCACAGAGGGGAGAATCGCAGATCCGCGGCCTCCCGCACCACGGCCTGCGACTACGCCGACTCGGCGGCGACCCTGGCTGCGAACTCGGCCACGCCGAGCGTGCCGACGTCCTCGCCATGCCGCGCGCGCACCGCAACCACCCCGGCCTCCGCCTCACGATCGCCGATTACGAGCAGGTAGGGGATCTTGGCCAGCTCGCCGTCGCGGATGCGCTTGCCGATCGACTCGGCGCGGAGGTCGGTCTCCACGCGCACGCCGGCGTCACGCAACTGCGCCTCCACCGCCGCAGCCGGCTCGTGGTGTCGATCGCTGATGGGCAGCACCCGCGCCTGCACGGGCGCAAGCCACACCGGGAAGTCGCCGCCGGTGTTCTCGATCAGGATGCCGAGGAACCGTTCGATGGAGCCGCTGATCGCCCGATGCAGGATCACCGGTCGCTCTTCGGTGTCGTCGGCACTGGTGTAGGTGAGCTCGAAGCGCTCCGGCATCTGGAAGTCGAGCTGACAGGTGCCCATCTGCCACGAGCGACCCATGACGTCCGTGACGTGGAAGTCGATCTTGGGGCCGTAGAACGTCCCGTCGCCCTCCTTGAGGTCGTACGGTCGGTCGCCGAGCGCAGCCCGCAGCGCGCCCTCCGCGGCCTCCCACTGGGCGTCGGTGCCGATGGACTTCTCGGGACGCGTGGCGAGCTTGGCCTGCACCCCCGAGAACCCGAAGCGGGCGTAGAGGCGGTCCACCAGGGCCAGGATCGCGGCCACCTCGTCCTGCACCTGATCCAGGCGGCAGAAGACGTGGGCGTCGTCCTGCGTGAACGCGCGCACGCGCAGCAGCCCGTGCAGCACGCCCGAGAGTTCGTGACGGTGCACGTGGCCGAACTCCGCCAGGCGAAGCGGCAGGTCGCGGTAGCTGCGCCGGCGGCTGCGATAGACCAGGCACGCACCCGGGCAGTTCATGGGCTTCACGGCGAAGGTCTGGTCGTCGACCTGCGTGAAGTACATGTTCTCCTTGTAGTTGTCCCAGTGACCGCTGCGGTGCCAGAGCTCCTCGGAGAGGATCGTGGGGGTGCGGATCTCCTGGTAGCCCATGGGGCCGTACTCGCTGCGGATGGCGGCCTGGATCTGGTTGATCACGGCCATGCCCTTGGGCAGGAAGAACGGAAAGCCCGGCCCCGCGTCGTCGAAGTGGAAGAGGTCGAGGTCGCGTCCCACCCGCCGGTGATCACGCTTGCGCTGTTCCTCCAGCCGCTCCAGGTGCGCGTCCAGCTCGGCGCGCGACGGGAACGACGTGGCGTAGACCCGCGTGAGCATCGGGTTCTTCTCGCTGCCGCGCCAGTACGCGCCGGCCACCGACAGGAGCTTCACCGGGCCGATCGCGCCGGTGTCGGCCACGTGCGGGCCGCGGCACAGGTCGACGAACTCGCGCTGACGGTAGATGGAGACCTCGGTCTCGCCCTGGCGCTCCAGCTCGTCCACCTGATCGACCTTGTACGGCTGGTTCTGCTCGCCGAAGAAGGCACGGGCGTCGGCCATGGACATCACGGTGCGCTGGAAGGGCGCGCGCGCCTTGATGATGCGGTTCATCTCCGCCTCGATGGCCGGAAAGTCGGCTTCGGTGAGCGGTCGCGGCAAGTCGAAGTCGTAGTAGAAGCCGTCGTCGATGGGCGGCCCGAAGCCGAACTTGGCGTCCGGGATGATCGACAGCACCGCCTCGGCCAGCACGTGCGCCGCCGAATGCCGCATCGGGTAGAGGTAGTCGTCGCCGCTCTTCCTGGTCACCACCGACACGGCGGCACCGTCGGCGACGGGCAGTGCGAGGTCCTGCAGGGCGCCATTCACGAGGATCGCGACGGCGGCCTTGGCCAGCCCGGGGCCGATGGCAGCGGCCACGTCGTGGCCGGTGGCGCCGTCGGTCAGGTCGAGGCGGGTACCGTCGGGCAGGGAGACGTGCATCGCGCGGAGGGTAGCAGCGCGTGCGAGGATCGGACCATGACGAGCGACGCCAGATTCCGGGGCGGGGGACGCTTCGCGCTCACCGTGACGGACGATCGCTCAGGGGTGGTGAAGGAGGGGAATCCGATCGCCCTGGCCCGGGAGGCGCGGGCCCTGCGGCTGCTTGCCGGCACCGGTCTTGCGCCGCGCCTGCTCGACCACCGCGCCGGGCGCCTCACCACGGCGCTCCTGGCCGGACGGCCCATCGCCACCGCCGACATCGACCCTCGACGCGCACGGGCGTTGGGCGCCGCGCTCCACCGCTTGCACGCCTGCCGAACGACCGTGACCGGCGGGCGCCACGTCTGGCCGTCGCGGGTGCGATCGCTGCACGCCTACGCGCGATGTCGCCTGGTCGATGTGGGGCCGGTGCCCCGTGAGCTCGCCCGCACGCGCGACGTGATCGCGCGAACCCTGCCGGCGCGCACATCGCGAGCGCCGGCAGGGTTCAGCCTGTTGCACGGCGACCTGGTCGCGACGAATATCGTGTGGACGCCACAGCCGGTGCTCGTGGACTGGGAGTTCTGGCGCCAGGGCGACCCTGCCGAGGATCTTGCCTACCTGTTCGAGCTCAACCGGCTGACCACCGACGTGCAGCACGCCGTCCTGGTCGGCTACGGCGACCCGGGCATGGACGTGCGCGTAGACGACTGGCGGGCGTTCTGCGCCCTGGATGCCGGCTTGTGGTTCGCGCGGGCGGGCGAACCCGAACTGGCGAAGGAGCTGCTGGAGCGCGCCCGCGCCCTCAGCGCTGCTCGGCCAGACGCGTGAGGCGGTCGACGAGCGGGCGCAGGTGCGCGGTGAGGTCGTCGTAGCGCAGCTCCACCACGCGACGCTCCGACCCCCGTCGAAACTCCAGGCGGTAGCGCATGGGCGCAGTCTGCTCGTGGGGGTGCTTGCGAGCGGTGTAGGGGCGCTCCGTACCCAACCAGGCGTGCTCGTCGTCGGCATCGAGCACCGCGTCGCGCAACACCGCCTTCAGATCCGGTTCCCCGCCACCGGTTCGGGTGAAGGTGATTTTCAGCGGTTCTGAGATCACGGTGTCGCCTCCCGGTCGTTCAGCGCCATGAGCTGTTCGTCGATCTGCAGCGCCACGGTCAGCGCGTCGGTCTTTGCGGAGCCCGACGCCCGGTCGGCGACGTGCCACGCCTCACGGGACAGATACGCCAGGCGAGCCGCCCGATCCTGCTCGCCGGCGGTGGCGGCCGCGCGATCGCGCAGCGCCTGCAGGATGTCGCCGACCTCGCCGTCGCTCCAGACCGGCGGCTTGGTGGGCAGTTCGAGATTGCGCTTGATGAACATGAAGCACAGCATGATCAGGGGAACCTTCAACACGAAGGTCGTCAGGACCACACCCGCCCAGCGCCACCCGTCCGAGTTGGTCACCCTTGGCACGACGAAGAGCATCGCCGGGCCGAACATCGCCAGAACGAAGCAGAGCGGCAGCACCACCATCAAGCGCCGCACCCGCAGGTGCCCGTCAGTCGAGTAGAGCAGTCGTTGGAACACACCGCGATTCTGGTCGCATCGGGCGGTCACGCGCAACCCGCGACGACGGCTAGGCGGGTGTAATGGTTTTCTGAAGGCGCTTTGGTCGCCGGCCGGCGATTCCGATACCCATCCTGGAAGCGCCACCATCCCCCTCACCCCCGGCCTTCCGAAGTCCAGACGGACCTCGAGTCACGACGGTCCGCGAACTCATGTCCCCTTCAGACCGGGCCTCGCGCCCGGTTTGGTGGTTAATGGGTCAGATCCGGCTTGGGAACCGTGAGCCGGGACACACGCCGCCACCGCCGCAACCGCGGTCGGTGGACGGCGAAAGTTGCGTCGGGGGGTGTGCGCCTCCCAGAACACACCCCCCTGGGGCGCCTCCCCGCCAGCATCCCTGCCGGTCGCGGGGCACCTCGGACGCAATTGCTGCGGGCGGGCCCGCATCATGCGTGGTTCACCACGATGGTCGCCAAACGCCTGACGGCGCGAAACGAGAATTCCGGGACAGCGGCCCGGCACCCTCCTTGGCGGTCTGGTGGACGCCATCCGTGGCGTCCGATGAAGCTATCGGCACTCCGTGTGCGAACTTGACCGAAACCGACTGAGATCACGCACCGTGCGGGGTCCGGATCGCTAGCCTCCCGCAACCGTGACAGCGACCCCCACTCCCAACGCCCCGCCGTTACGCCGACTGCTGCGCTATGCCGCCCGCCATCGCGGACGGATGTGGGCCGCCACGCTTCTGACGATCGCCAACAAGATCTTCGACGTGGCGCCCGAGATCCTCATCGGCTTCGCCGTCGACGTCGTCGTGAAGGACAACAACTCCCTCATCGCCGGTTGGACCGGCATCGAGGACCGCTGGGGCCAGCTGGTGTTCCTGGCGGTGCTCAACGTGGTGATCTGGGTGCTCGAGTCGGTGTCCGAGTACGGCTACTCCCTGATGTGGCGCAACCTGGCCCAGACGGTGGAGCACGAGGCGCGCATGGACGCCTACGCCCACGTACAGCGACTGGAGCTCGGTTACTTCGAGGACCAGAGCACCGGCGGGCTCATGTCCATCCTCAACGACGACGTGAACCAGCTGGAGCGCTTCCTGGACACCGGCGCCAAGGAGATCATCCACACCGTCGTCAACGTGGTGATCGTGGGCCTGGTGTTCCTGGCGATCTCGCCCACGCTCATGGTGCTGGCGTTCGCACCGATCCCGGTGATCCTGTGGGGCTCGTTCCGCTATCAGCGGCGCCTCGAACCGCGCTACCGGGCGGTGCGGGCCCGGGTGGGCGAGCTGGCCGCTTCCCTGGCGAACAACCTCGGCGGCATCGCCACCATCAAGGCGTTCACCACCGAGGACCGCGAGGTTGCGCGCATCGGGGCCGAATCGGACGCCTACCGGCTCGCCAACCGCGAGGCGATCAAGTACTCGTCTGCATTCGTGCCGCTCATTCGCATGGCGATCCTGGCCGGGTTCACCTGCACGCTGCTCCTCGGCGGGCGGGCGGTGCTGAACGGCGATCTGGCAGTGGGGATGTACTCCGTGCTCGTCTTCATGACCCAGCGGCTGCTGTGGCCGCTCACCCGCCTGGGTGAGACCTTCGACCTCTATCAGCGGGCGATGGCCTCGACGCGGCGCATCCTCGACCTGCTGGCCATCGATCCCGCGATCGTGCCGGGCACGGCCAAGCTGCCGCTTCCGGCCCGTGGCGAGATCGAGTTTCGCGGTGTCCGGTTCGCCTACGCCACCGGCCCGGAGGTGCTGCACGGCGTGGACCTGCACGTGCCCGCCGGCGAAACGCACGCGATCGTGGGGTCCACGGGCTCGGGCAAGAGCACCATCGTCAAGCTGCTCCTGCGGTTCTACGATCCCACGGCCGGACGGGTGCTGGTGGACGGCGTCGACGTGCACGAGCTCGCGTTCACCGAGCTGCGTGGCATCACCGGGCTGGTGAGCCAGGACGTGTTCCTCTTCGACGGGACCGTGGCCGAGAACATCGCCTACGGTCGCCCGGACGCACCGCGTCCCCAGGTGGTGGCGGCAGCCGAGCTGGCGGAGGCGGGCGAGTTCATCGACAGGCTGCCCGAGGGCTACGACACACGCATCGGCGAGCGGGGACAGAAGCTGTCGGGCGGGCAGCGTCAGCGGCTGTCGATCGCCCGCGCGATCCTGCGCGATCCGGCGATCCTGATCCTGGACGAAGCAACGTCGTCGGTGGACAACGAGACCGAGGCCGCCATCCAGCACTCCATGGAGATCGTCTCCAAGGGGCGCACAACGCTGGTCATCGCACATCGGCTGTCGACGGTTCGCGGCGCCGATCGCATCCACGTGTTGGACGGGGGGCAGATCACCGAAGCGGGCACGCACGAGGAACTCGTTTCGCACGGAGGGCTGTACGCGGCGCTCTGGCGCGTACAGACCGGGGCGACCTTCGTGCACGACGGTTCGGAAGGAACGCCGTAGGCGGCGGCGAACTCGCCTCCCGATGAGCGACGAATTCGAACCGCCCCGCGCAGCACCGCGACTGAGCGTCAAGCTCCCGGCGCGCCTGCACAACGGCGACTCGGTGGTCGATGTCGAGACGGTCAACGTGAGCGAGAGCGGCCTGCTGGTCAGTGGCGAGGGCATGGCCGCCGGCGACCGGATCGACGTCGAGATCGACCTGCCCGAGGTGGGCTGGCGCCGCCTGGCGGCCGAAGTGGTGCGCACCGATGCGTCGGCCACCCAGCTGGCCGCTCGATTCGCCGACGCCGCGACTTCGGGCGACCGCGAAGCAATCGGCGCGTTCCTCACCAAGTACCTCAGGTAAGACGAAAAGTCGTCCTGCCGCGTCGCCCGGTGCGTCTTCGTCACGCACGGTGACAACTTCCGCGCGCAACTCACACAATGAAATCAATCGTGCCTGGCACCATTTCTTTCACCGAGGCAGACGCGTGCGGATGAGGGCGCACGCAAGTTCCCTCCATCACTGATCTGACACGGTCGGCGCGGCGACGGCACCACCGAGGCGTTTCTGGGACCATTGGCGGCGATGACCGGTCACCCCCACGTCGTGGTCGTCGGCGCCGGCATCGCCGGCCTGGCCGCCGCCCACCGCCTCGCCCGCGACACCGATCTGCGCGTGACCCTGCTCGAACGCGACACACGACTGGGCGGCAAGATCCGGACCGAGCGGGTAGACGGATTCGTGATCGAAGGAGGCCCCGACGCCTTCCTGTCATGGAAACCACGCGCCAAGGCGCTGTGCGACGAGCTCGGCGTGGCGACAACCGGCTCGAGCGAGACGGCCCGCCGCGCCTTCATCGCGCGCGCCGGCCGGCTTCACCCCCTGCCGGACGGTATCGCAGGCGTGATTCCCCGGCGCTTCATACCGACCCTGCGCTCGCCCATCCTCTCGCCGGTCGGCAAGGCTCGCCTGCTGATGGAGTGGGCGATCCCAAAACGCGCCGACGAGCCCGAGCAGTCGCTCGCAGCGTTCGTGCGCCGCCGCACGGGGCGCCAGACCTGGGAGCGCATCGTCGAACCGCTCGTGACCGGTGTCTACGCCGGCGACGGCGAGCGGCTGGCGGTTCGCTCCACCTTCCCGATGCTGCTCGATGCCGAGCGCGACCACGGCAGCCTCATCCGGGCCGGCATGGCGGCCCGGGCCGCGGGCAGGCAGCCACCGCCTGGACCCATGTTCCTCACCACCGCCGACGGGCTCGGTGCAATCGTCGAGGCCCTGGCCAGCGGGATGCACGGACGAGTCGACATCCGGACGGGCACGGCCGTCGGCGCGCTGACCCGTCACGAGGCCACGTGGACCGTGACGCTGGCAGACGGTGAGCGCATCGACGCGGACGGCGTCGTCATGGCCGCGCCGGCCGGCGACGCCGCGGCGCTGCTGGCCCCGGTCGACGCCGCCCTGGCCACGGAGCTCGCCGGCGTTGCGAGCGTCTCGGTGGCGACGGTGAGCGTTGTGTACCCGACCGATGCCGTCAGCGCACCGATCGACGGTCATGGGTACGTGAACCCTCGCATCGAGGGCAGCCCGATCGTGGCCTGCAGCATCACCTCCACGAAGTTCCCGGTGCGTGCCCGCGCGGGCTGGGTGCTCGTGCGCGCGCACATCGGACGCGTTGGCGAACAGGACCCGACGCAGTACGACGACGCGCACCTGGTACAGATGGTGCAGCGCGAGCTGCACCACACCCTGGGCGTGACGGCCGCGCCGACGATCGCGCGGGTCTACCGCTGGCCGAACGCCATCCCCCAGTACGAGATCGGCCACCAGGCGCGGGTCGCACGCATCCGCGCACGGGTCGCGACGCTGCCGGGGCTTGCGGTCGCCGGGGCCACCTACCGGGGCGTGGGCATCCCGGATTGCATCAGCTCAGGCGACGAGGCCGCCGACGCCATCCGTTCGGCGCTGGCCGGAGCAGCCGGCGGACGGTAGGGACGACGGGCGGGCACCGGGCCCGCCCCTCGGAAACGCACCGCTCAGTCGTCCAGGACGAACGTGACCTTCATGTTGACCTGGTACTCGGCGATCTTTCCCGAATCGTCGATCTTGATGTACTGCTCCTTGACCCAAGCGCCCTTGACGTTGCGCAGCGTCTTCGTCGCGCGTGCGATACCGACCTTCACCGCGTCCTCGAAGCTCGTCTTCGAGACCGCGCTGATCTCCTCAACCTTGGCGACCGTCATTTCCCTCTCCTTCCGTCGACGACGAGTGGCGTTCCCGCCAACCCTGTGGCGAGCCTACAACTCGGGGGCTCCTCGTCGCATGACGCCGACGTGATTGGATTCACACCCATGTTCAACGGCTTCTCCGACACGCGCATCGACGTCGACGGCATCACGATCGCAGCGAGCATCGGCGGCAGCGGTCCACCGGTGCTGCTGCTGCACGGCTACCCGCAACACCGTTGGATGTGGCGGCACGTCGCCCCGGTGCTGGCCCAGCACTACACGGTGGTGGCACCAGACCTGCGCGGCTACGGTCAGAGCGATGCCCCGGACGGCGGGGACGGCGGCGTCGGCTATGCCAAGCGCACAATGGCGAAGGATCAGGTCGACTTGATGCGCGCCCTCGGATTCACCCGCTTCGCGGCCATCGGACACGATCGGGGCGCCCGTGTGACCCATCGGATGTGCCTCGATCATCCCGATGCCGTGGCGGCAGCAGCGGTGCTCGACATCGTGCCCACCCTGACACTGTTCGACGCCACCGACCAGGCCTTCGCCACCGCCTACTACCACTGGTTCTTCCTCATCCAGGCCCCGCCGCTCCCCGAGCACATGATCGGCGCCGATCCCGAGTTCTTCCTCCGCACGACGCTCGACCGCTGGAGCGCGCCGAACTTCACGTTCGCCGGCGAGGACGTGGCGCGCTACGTCGCCGCCTTCGACGAGGCGACCATCCACGCCAGCTGTGACGACTACCGCGCCGCTGCCGGCATCGATCTGGACCACGACCGCGCGGACCTGAACGCGAAGATCAGCTGCCCGCTGCTCGTCATGTGGGGTGAGAACGGCGCGATGCACCGACTGTACGACGTTGCGGCAACATGGTCCGACCGCGCCGACGATGTCCACGCCCAGTCCGTTCCCTGCGGACACTTCCTGCCCGAGGAAGCGCCGGACGCGACGCTCGCCGCGCTCACCGCATTCCTCGAAGGAGTCCCCGCATGGCACTCGCCACAGGCCTGATCGCGCTCGTCGCCGCCGCCAGTGGCCACGCGCCCTTCGCGACCGCGACGGCGCCGGTCGTGTATGTGCAGGCCGGACATCAGGCGCCGCGCGAACCCGGCTACCGAGCGCAGACCGGGGCGCGCGGCGAGCAGGCCTTCACGGCGCGCATCAGCCGCAACGTCGAGAACCGCCTGCGCAAGGCGGGCGTCGAGGTGCGCCACACCGCGGGCAAGGTCACGCCGAACCCGGCCGACGGTGCGGTGTTCATCTCGATTCACTACGACACACCCACCGGCCACGCAGCGGTCGGCCACGCCGTCAGCGGCGCCGGGGAGAACTACTACCACGGGGAGGGCTCGGGGACGCCGAGCAGCACCCCGTACGCCGACAGCGCCCCGCATCGCAGCGCCACCGCCGTCTCACCGCAGGTGCAGGCCGTCTCCCGGCGCCTGGCGACACGCCTGGCGACCCGGTACGCCAAGGTGTTCACTCCTGCCAACGGCGCGCGTAGCGGCAGGGTGCGGTTGGAGCCGATCGGCGGCAACCGCCGGATGATGCGCTATTACGGCTACTACCGCAGCACCGCCCAGGCGCGGGTGCTGATCGAGTGCGGCGCGGTCGGGCGTGACGGCGCCATGTTGCGCCGGACCGAGGTCATCGGTGCAGCGATCGCGGATGCGCTCGTCGCGCACCTCAAGGCCGAGCGGCAACTCTGACCTTCAGGCCCGCGGCCGATGCCGGCCGCGCACCTGCAGATCGACTGGTGTGCGCGGCCGGCAATCGCATGCCCGGCCGCGCACACCGGTCGTGGAACTACTTCTTCTTCTTCGACACCGCGGCCTTGAGCACAGCGCCGGCGGAGAACTTCGGAAGCGTGGAAGCGGCGATCTTGATGGTCTCACCGGTCTGCGGGTTGCGGCCGGTGCGAGCAGCGCGCTTGGACGTCGCAAACTTCCCGAAGCCGGTGATCGAGACCTCTCCACCCTTAGACAGGGTCGACTGGATCTCCTCGATAGCAGCGTCGAGGAACCGCGCGGCTTCAGCCTGCGTGCCCCCAGTGCGACTCGCAATAGCGGCAACGAACTCGGACTTGTTCAACCCAGATTCCTCCTAATGGACAACTCGGACGTGATGAGGGTACCCACCCCCTCCGACAGCAAACCCCCGGGAACACGGTATTGACAGCGTATTCTCCCCGCTCCGGCCCTCGATTCCCGCATCGTGCGGGGTTTCTTACGGCCAGAAAACCCTGAAATGACGCGGGGCGAAGCCGTTTTCGCGGCTTCGCCCCGGAGACGTTGGGTGTGAGGGGAACCGGGTGTCAGCCCTGCTCCACCTTGGTGACGTTGAAGTTCGCGTCCATCTTGACCGTCGCCTTGGTGCCGTCCGGCTTGGTGATGTGCGCCTCGTAGACATCACCGTCGGCGTCCTTCTCGACCTTGTCGACGGTGGCTCCGGGCACCTTCGCGAGCGCCGCGGCCTTGGCCTTGGCGGCGGCGTCACCGGTGAGCGGCGTCTCGTCCTGCCGAGCTCTGCCGGGGCCGGGGCCGCCCCGCTTGCCGCCGGTGCTCGCCGACGTGATTGCGAACTTCGCGTCGAGCTCGACATGGACGCGTGTGCCGTCGGCCTTCGTGGCCATGGCGTGGAACGTCCCGTCGGACTCTTTCATCGCCATCTGGACGGTGGCGCCGGCGATCCTCGCCTTGACCGCCGCGGTGATCTTCGCCAGCTCATCGGCCGATGCCGGTGTGCCGTGCGGGCCGCGTGGGCCGCCGCGGTGGCCGGCGCCCGGGCCGCCCATGTCGACCGCAGTGACTGCGTAGTTGGCATCGAGGGCGACGTGCGCACGCGTGCCGTCGGACTTGGTGACCATGGCATGGAAGGTCCCGTCGGCCACCTTCATCGCCCGCTCGACCTTCGCGCCCGCCAATTTGGCCGTGACGGCGGCGGTGATCTTCGCCAGTTCGTCCGCCGAGGCGGCGGTGCCGCCACGCATCCCGTGGCGCCCCATCCGGCCCGGCGTCTGGGTCGTGGTGCCGCCGGTGGCGTTCTGAATGTTGGTGTTCTGGGAACCGCCGCCCGTCGACGTCGCCGCCGAGGTGGTGCGATCAGCGACCGCCCAGCCGGCGCCGCCGAGGAACGCGGATGCCGTGAGGATCGCGAGGGTTCGCTTGGTGGTGTCGAGCATCGTGATGTGACTCCTTGCTGGACATTCGAGATGCCCTGAAGATCGCCGTTCTGACTGAGGATGGAATCACACGATCCTTGGAATCCCCTGGGAATCGTGTGTCGTCTCTCGATCGGCAGACGAGCGAAACGGCCGCGGCGCCCGGCACGGGGACAGCTCGTGCCGGGGCACCGCGCGGGTGGCGGGGACGGTGCGTGGTCAGACGGTGGACTCGCCCGTGGACGGGGTGGTCTGCTGCGGTGCGGGCGCCGTCGTCCCGCCACCGGGAGCCGCCGGGGTTTCGCCCTGCGGCGCGACACCCTGCCCTCCCTGGCCGCGACCCGGGCCGCCGCCGGAGCCGTGCCCTTCGCCGCCGGCGCACGGACCGCCCGGCCCACCCCTACCTGCCGGCCCACCCTCCGCGACCGCGGTCACGTTGAAGTCGGCGTCAAGCATGACCCGGGCGGGGGTGCCGTCGGCCTTGGTCACGTGCGCGTGATAGCCGGCGGCGTCCTTCTCCACGCGCAGCACGGTGGCGCCGGGGAGCTTCGCGAGCACCGCCGCCTTCACCTTGTCGGCGACGGCGCCGGTCACCTGCTCCTGCGGCACGCGTTGCCCCTGCTGGGGCCCGCCGTACTGGATCGGGGCCGCCTGGACGGCCGCGGTGGTGGGCGTGGACGAGGAGTCCGCGGCCAGCGCCCAGCCCCCGGCGCCGAGGCATCCGGCCGCGGTGAGGATGGCGATCGTCTTCTTGGTGGAGTCGAGCATGGAGGTTCGTCCCTTCCCGCTGAGATACGTGACAGCTCGAAGGGTCCCGAACGAACCTGAGCGTCAGGCGGGAGTGACCTTGGAATCGTCTGGGAGTTCGGGCGGACCGGACACCGGCAGACGCACGCTGAAGGTCGCTCCCTCGCCCGGAGACGACTCGACATGGGCATCGCCTCCGTGCGCCCGGGCGATGGCCGCCACGATCGAGAGCCCCAGCCCGGTGCCGCCGCTCGTGCGTGCCCGCGACGGGTCGGCGCGGAAGAAGCGCTCGAACACCCGCTGGAGGTGCTCGGGCGTCAAGCCGTTGCCGTCGTCGCGCACCTGCAACAGCACGTCCTCGCCCATGCGCCGCACCGACACGTCGATCGCGGTGCCCGCCGGCGTGTGGGTGCGGGCGTTGCTGAGGAGGTTCGAGATGATCTGGCGCAGGCGCACCTCGTCACCGGTCACGTGCACGTCGCCCTCCACCGTCACCGCGATGGGATGCTCGGGCGCCACCACCTGGGCGTCACCGGCCAGCTCGCGCGCGGCGGCGCCCAGGTCGACCCGCTCCCGCGCGAGCGGGCGGCCCTGGTCGAGGCGTGCCAGCAGTAGCAGGTCGTCCACCAGCACACCCATGCGCTCGGCCTCCGACTCGATGCGCCCCATCGCATTCTTCAGGTCCTCCGGCCGATCGGCGGCGCCACGGCGGAAGAGCTCGGCGTATCCGCGCACCGACGTGAGCGGGGTCTGCAGCTCGTGCGAGGCGTCCGCGACGAACTGGCGCAGCCGTCGCTCGGACGCCTCGCGCTCGGCGAACGACTCCTCGATGCGGCCGAGCATGACGTTCAGCGAGTGGCCGAGGCGGCCGACCTCGGTGCTGCGGTTCTCGTCGGCGATTCGCCGGGAGAGGTCGCCCTCGGCAATCGCGCCGGCGGTCTTCTCGATCTCGGCCAGCGGCTTCATCCCCACCCCGACGAGCTTCCAGCCGATGAGGCCGGTACCGAGCAGTGCCAGCGCGCCGATGCCGAACTCGAGCATCAGCAGGCGCCGGAGCGTGGCGTTCATGTCGCCCAGCGAGATGCCGACGGCGAGCGAATACCCCGGGGGGAAGTCCCGGAGGGGGGCCGGTGCGTTCAGGAAGCGGTAGGGCGATCCGCCCACGCGCGTTTCGTGGATCCCGCGTGTCATGCGAAGCGGCACATCGGCGTCGGCGGGATCGACGTCCACCAATGCCCCTGCGCCGCTGTAGAGGGCGAACACGCGCTCGCCCGAGCCATCTGCAGCATCGTCGGCGTCAGCCCCCGGTCCGTGCCGACCGTCCTCGAGCCCGGCGGCCCGTGGGTTGCGCACCGCCGCTTGGAGCTGGTCGTCGATGCGACTGCTGAGGAACGAGCGCAGCGACCCATAGGTCGCTGCACCGGCGATCGCCAGACCGATCAGGGTGAGGACCACCGCGACGAGCACGAGGCGTGCCCGCAGTGAGCGGAACCTATGCACGTTGGCGGATGGTGTAGCCCACGCCGCGCACCGTCTGGATGAGCGGCGTGCCCGCGGCATCGACCTTCTTCCGCAGGTAGCTGATGTAGGTCTCCACCACGTTCGCGTCGCCACCGAAGTCGTAGCGCCACACGTGGTCGAGGATTTGCGGCTTGCTCAGCACGCGGCCGGCGTTGGCCATGAGGTAGCGCAGCAGGTTGAACTCCGTGGGGGTCAGATCGACCAGCTCGCCGGCGCGGCGCACCTCGTGCGTGTCCTCGTCGAGCTCGAGGTCGGCATAGGCCAGGCGCTTGGCATCGCGGGCATCGCCCTTGGTGCGCCGCAGCACGGCGCGCACGCGGGCGATCACCTCCTCCAGGCTGAAGGGCTTGGTGATGTAGTCGTCGGCGCCGACGGTGAGCCCGCGGACCCGGTCCTCGGTGTCGCGCCGCGCGGTCAGGAACACCACCGGGAGTCGGCCCGCGTTGCCGTTCGGCAGGCGGCGCTGCACCTCGAACCCGTCCAGGTCGGGGAGCATCACGTCGAGCAGCACGAGGTCGGGTCGGAACGACTCTGCCGCGGTCAGCGCCCCTCGGCCGCTCGCGCTGGTCTCGACGTCGAAGCCCTCGTAGCGCAGCGCTGTCGACAGCAGCTGGGTGATGCTGTCCTCGTCGTCGACGACGAGGATGCGTCCCTCGGTTTCCTGCGTCCCCATCCTGGTCCTTTCACAGCGGTCGTCGGGGTGATGGGTGGCAAGCTAGTCGCGCAGTCTGAGGATTTCCTGTGGGGTTGCTGTGCTTCGCTGGTTAGTCGGCGTGCGGGACTCACAGGCTGTTCTCAGGTGCCTCCTAATCGCGCCCCAGCCGGCGGCGTCACGGTATGCCGCATGACGCCACCGTACCGCCACCAGCAACCCGTGCCACGGCAGCCCACCGATCAAGACGACCTCGCCGCGCGCAAGACGCATCTGCGCACCATGGCCGTCGCCGGGGCGCTGGCCACGGTCGGCGCGTTCGCGGGGCTGGCTGCGTCCACCGATCACACGACCGCCCCGACGAACCCGGGTGGGGGCGTCCCACCTGCCGGCAGCGGGCAACAGCCTGCCGCACCGTCGAGCGACGGTTCGTCCGGCGGGGGCGACGGCTCGTCGGCCCAGCAGGTCCCGGTGGACCCGAACAGCCAGGGCACCTTCGACGACGACGCCGGCGACGACGGCTTCGTGACGCCCACCACCCCGTCCACCGGGCAGGGCGGGTTCAGCGATCCGCAGGGCGGGTTCTTCGGACCGGGGAACGGCCAGAGCGGCGTCGCCCCGGCACAGGGCTCCGGCGGCTCGGGTGGACCGCCGTCGATGTCGGGGAGCTCGTAGTGCCGGCCACGGACACGCGGCTGCGCTTCCGTGCGATGGGCACGGAGGTGTCGGTGCTGGTCGACGACCGCGACGCGACCACGGTCGCCGGCGTGCGCACCCTGTTTGCGACCTGGGAGGCCACGCTCAGCCGGTTCCAACCCACATCTGAGCTGTCGCGCCTGAACTCCGCAGGCGGCACCGCCGTTCCCGTGAGCGAGCTGCTGTTCACGGTGACCGACCACGCGCTCGCTGCAGCCCGTGCCACCGGAGGCGCCTTCGACCCCGCACTCGGCACGCAGCTCATCGCCGCCGGCTACGCCGAGACCTTCGACCTGCCGTCCACCGCCCGCTTTCGCTTGAGCCCGCCGCGCCCCGGGGGCGCCTGGCGGCAAATCGCCCTGGATCCGGCGGCGCGCACCATTTGCCTCCCGACTGGTGCCGCGCTGGATCTGGGCGGAATCGCCAAGGGCATGGCCGTCGACGCCGCCGTCGCCCTGCTACGGGCCTCCGGCGTGACGCACGGCCTGGTGAATGCCGGCGGCGACATGCGCATCGTCGACGGACCGCACGAGTGCTGGCCGGTCGGCCTCACCGACGTGCCCGACGAGCTTCTTGCGCTGCGCGGTGGTGCCCTGGCCACCTCCAGCACCGCGCGGCGCCGCTGGCGCCTGGGAGGGCAGAACCTGCACCACCTCATCGACCCGCGCACCGGCGCACCGAGTGCGTCCGGCGTGTGGTCGGCGTCGGTGGCGGCGCCCACCTGCGCCCAGGCCGAGGTCGCGGCGAAGAGCGCCCTCATCCTCGGACCTGTGGCCGGCGCCCGGTTCCTGACCGACCACGGCTACGCCGGCATTCTGAGCCGCGTCGGCGACACGCCGCTTCGCGTGGGCGCCTGGCCCGAAGGGGAGCGCACGTGAGCGACCTCGAGTGGATCCTGATCCGCGCCACCGGCATGGCCGCGGTGGTGCTCCTGAGCGCAGCCATGGTGCTGGGGCTCATGCTGTCGCTGCGCATGCGCCCGCCCCGCTGGCCCGGCGCGGTCACCAACGACCTGCACCGGTTCGTCACCGGCCTCGCCCTGTGGATGACCGGTGTGCACATCCTGCTCCTGGTGATCGACTCCAAGAGCGGCATCGACCTGATCAACGTGGTGGTGCCCTTCACCACCCGCGACCAGGCATTCGCCATGGGGCTGGGCACGCTCGGGGTGCTGGCGCTCGCGGTCCTGTGGCTTACCTCGGTCAACCGCGCGCGCATCGGCTACTCCAGCTGGCGCAGGATTCACCACCTCGCGTTCGGCGCGTACGTCGTGTCGATGCTGCACGGCCTGTTGGGCGGAACGGACACGGGTCGCGTCTGGGCGTGGCCGGTCTACCTGGCAAGCGCCGTGGTGGTGGGGTCGCTGACCGCGCTGCGTCTGGCGCGCCGCGGCATCGCGCCCACCGGCGCCGCCCCGGTGCCCGTCGCACCGCGCCTCCGCCCGGTGGCGCATCCCCCGCCACACGCCACGGCCCCAACCGGGGTCACGACTCCGCCGCGCAGGCCCCGCGCGGCGGTGCCGGACGCCGCCCGGGCGACGGTTGCGCCTCCACCTGGTGGGACGCCATCCCTCCCGTCGCTCGGGCAGCGACCCGCGCCGCCCGCCGCCGCGCGTCGCAAGCCGGTTCGCCTCTGACCCACACGGGATTGGTCGTCATACACTAGGGGGGTATGGTGTACTCATGACCGAGGAACACCGGCACGGCTACCTCCACGCGAAGGACGACTACCTCCGGCGGCTGCGCCGCATCGAGGGCCAGGCCCGCGGATTGCAGCGCATGGTGCAGGAGGAGCAGTACTGCATCGACATCCTCACGCAGGTCGCGGCGATGACCCGGGCCCTGCAGTCGCTGGCGCTGGGCCTGCTGGACGAGCACGTGACCCACTGCGTGGCCGACGCCGTTCGCGCAGGCGGGCCGGACGCAACGGCCAAGCTGCGCGAGGCCTCGGACGCGATCGCGCGACTGGTGCGCTCGTCGTGAGCACCGCAGCGCCCACGGACGATCGGCGCGAGCGGATCGAGCTCACCATCGGCGGGATGACCTGCGCCGCCTGTGCGGCGCGTGTCGCCAAGACGCTGAACAAGCTGGATGGCGTGGAGGCCACGGTCAACTACGCCACCGAGAAGGCGACGGTGCGCGTGGGCGAGGGCGTCGCCCCCGAAGATCTCATCGCCCGGGTGGAGGCCGCCGGGTACACGGCGCGGCTGCCGTCACGCGGCGAGGACGCGGTCGACGAGCTCCCCGGCACCATCCGGCGCCTGGCGATCTCGGGCGCATTGACGGTTCCGGTGGTCGTGATGGCGATGGTGCCGGCCGCGCAATTTCGCGGCTGGCAGTGGGTGTCGCTGGCACTGGCCACCCCGGTGGTGCTGTGGGGGGCGTGGCCCTTCCACCGCAGCGCCTGGCGCAATCTGCGCCACCGGAGCGCCAGCATGGACACGCTCGTGTCGGTTGGCGTGTCGGCCGCCTACATCTGGTCGCTGGTGGCGCTCAGAGGCCACGCCGGCATCCTCGGCTTCACTCACAGCTTCACGTTCTCGGTGGATCGCTCAGCCGGCCTGCACGCCCTGTACTTCGAGGCCGCGACCGGGGTCACCACCTTCATCCTGCTGGGGCGCGTGCTGGAGGGTCGTTCCAAACGCCAAGCCGGTGCCGCCCTACGGGCGCTGCTGTCGCTCGGTGCTCGCGACGCAGCCCTCCTGCGCGACGGACGCGAAGTCCGCATCCCCATTGAGGAGCTGGTCCTTGGCGACCGCTTCGTCGTGCGGCCCGGCGAGCGCATCGCCACCGACGGGTTGGTCGTCGAGGGCCGCTCCGCTGTCGATGCCTCGATGCTGACCGGCGAGGCGATTCCGGTCGAGGTCGCGCCTGGCGACACTGTCGCCGGTGGGACGGTCAACGCGGGCAGCGTGCTGCACGTGTGCGCGACGCGCGTCGGTGCGGATACCCAGCTTGCCCAGATGGGACGCCTGGTCGAGGATGCGCAGACCGGCAAGTCAGCCTCGCAGCGGCTGGCGGATCGCATCGCCGGCGTCTTCGTACCGATCGTGCTCGCGATCTCGGTGGGCACCTTCGTGACGTGGCTCGCCGCGGGGAACGACCGCGCCGCCGCCACCACCGCCGCCATGGCCGTGGTGATCATCGCCTGCCCGTGCGCGCTGGGTCTCGCCACCCCGACCGCCCTGATGGTGGGCACCGGACGGGGCGCGCAGCTCGGCATCCTCATCAAGGGTCCCGAGGCGCTGGAGTCGGCGCGACGCATCGACACCGTGGTGCTCGACAAGACCGGGACGGTCACCACCGGGGTCTTCGCCGTACGCGGGGTGGTGGCCGGCGAGGGGCAGGACGCCGCCCTCGCACTTCGCCTGGCAGGCGCCCTGGAGCGCGACTCGCAGCACCCGCTGGCGCGGGCCATCGCCGCAGCGGCGACGGCGCGCGACCCCGAACTGACGCCGACCCGCGACACCGCGAGCGTGGACGGGCTCGGCGTGCGCGGGTCGGTCGCGCTCGGCGCCCGCGATCACGCCGTGGTCGTCGGACGGCCGGCCTTCCTCGAGCAGCAGGGGCTGCAGCTCGGCCAGTCGCTTCGCGACGCCATCGCCGCAGCGACCGCCGCCGGCGAGACCGCCGTGGCGGTAGGTTGGGACTGCGAGGCTCGCGCGATCATCCGTCTGGCCGACAGCGTGAAGCCCGAAGCGGCGCACGCGGTCGCACGGCTGCGCGCCGAAGGGCTGGCGCCCGTGCTCCTGACCGGCGACAACGCCTCGTCCGCGCACGCGGCCGCAGCGGCCGTCGGTGTCGAGCTGGTGATCGCTGACGTCCTCCCCGCCGAGAAGGTGGCGACGGTGCGGGCGCTGCAGGCCGACGGCCACGCCGTGGCGATGGTGGGTGACGGCGTGAACGATGCCGCCGCCCTGGCGCAGGCGGATCTCGGCATCGCCCTCGGCACCGGCACCGACGTGGCCATGGAGGCCGCCGACCTGACCCTGGTACGCGACGACCTGGGAGCGGTCGGCGACGCGATCGCGCTGTCGCGACGGACGCTGGCAACGATTCGCGGCAATCTCTTCTGGGCGTTCGCCTACAACGCGGCGGCCATTCCGCTGGCCGCGGCCGGCTTCCTCACGCCGATGATCGCCGGCGCGGCGATGGCGTTCTCCAGCGTGTTCGTGGTACTGAACAGCCTGCGGCTGCGGGGGTTCACCCCGGCGGCCCGACAGGTGTGACATGAGGTGCGAGCGGGTCGACCCCGCCCGCACCGCACCGCCGCGCCGTTAGCGGCGTCCGCCGCCCAGCAGGCCGCCCAGCATGTCGAGGATCGAGCCGCCGCCGGCGCTGCCCCCGCCGCCGCCCATCCCGCTGCGCAGCAGGCCGCCGAGCAGGTCGCCCAGGCCGCCGCCACCGGTGCTCGCCTGCTGCTGCTGACCACCGCCGCCGCGCATGCGCTTGGCGATGTAGCCCATCAGGATCGGCGCGAGCAGCGGAAGCATCTTGCGGATGAGCCCGCCGGACAGGCCGGCGCCCATGCCGCCCAGCTGCTGGGCGACGGCGTCGGTCTGCTCGCCGAACACATGGCCGACGATCTTGTCGCCGTCATCCGTGTCGATGCCGTCGAGGTCGATCTGGCCGTCGTCGGGCAGGCGATCGACGTGCTGCAGGAGCGCCTGCTGCAGGGAGGCCGCACCGGCCTCGTCCTGGGCATTGGCCTCCATGCCGCCGGCGAGCGCCGGAAGGATGGCTCCGACGGCGCTGCGTGCAGTGTCCTTATCGACGCCGAACATGCCGGCGATCTTGTCGATGGGCAGCTGCGCAAACAGGTCATTCAGGTCGCTCATACATCACCTCTCGTGACGAGCTTCAATGGTCGTCGAACCCTACTCCGGTGACGAGCCCAGGCGAACGGGTCGGCGCACGGGTGCGGGAATCCTCACGCCGCGTGCGCGCACCGCCTGGCAGCCCCGCGAGCTCGTCGTCTCCCCCACGTGGAATCGATATGCCAGCTCACCGCCGAGGTCGCAGCGACGACGGCGCCACGTCGCCGACATCGCCTGCTAGCCGCTGGTGGCATCGTCGCCGAGCAGCCGCTGCGCGAGCGCCGTCTTGATCTCGAGATGGCGCAACAGGAACGTGGGTTCGTCGCGGTGTGTCCGCCGCAGCCACGCCGTGACCTCGAAGTTGCACTTGCTGGCGTTGCAGGAGCGACAGGCCGGGACGATGTTGTCCAGCGTGTACCGCCCGCCGCGCGAGATCGGCAGAACGCAGTCGCGCTGCATCGCCCCGCCGGCCGCACCGCAATACGCGCACCCGCCCCAGGCCTCCAGCAGCGCCAACCACTGCTCGTCGGTCAGGTCGTGCTCGACGCGCGCCATCCGGCGGTGACGCCTGCGGACACTCCTCGCCTTACGACTGCGGCTGCTCGGCATCCGCTGATCGTAGACGTCGGATGTGACTGCATTCGCTCATCGTCGCAGGCGCGTCGCGACGTCAACCATCATGCGATTTGAAAGCGCCACTTGTCGTTGTCTCAGCCGCGCGTCGTTCGGGTGGCGGCCACGATCGCTCTGATCGCCTGGCAGTGCGCTTGCAGAGGCGAACGTGCGTTTCAGTTTGGGCGAATGTCCGCCCGAAGACCGAGCGTCGGTCTCGGGGCACGCATCCGCTTCGAACGAGTTATCCACAGCCCCTCAAACAACAAAACCCCCGCAAAGCGAGGGTTCTGTGGATGGGCGATACTGGGCTCGAACCAGTGACCCCCAGCTTGTCGAGCTGGTGCTCTCCCAACTGAGCTAATCGCCCTTGGGGCGGGTGAGTGTACCACCAACGGGGATGGGCTGAGCCGGTAGCGTGTGCGGCGTGACCTCCGCCGGTGCTCCTGCCCCGGGCGCGCCCGACGCCCGCTACGACGTTGGCATCGCCGGAGCCGGCCAGCTGGCGCGCATGACCTGCCTGGCCGCCTGGCCGCTCGACCTGAAGGTCGCGGTGCTGGGCTTTGCGCACGAGCCGGCCGCGCCCATGGCTGCCGGCCTGATCGAGGGCGACTGGAAGGATCCCGAGGCCATCGCCCGCCTCGGCGCCGCCTGCCGCGTCGTTACCCTCGAGAACGAGTTCGTCGACGCCGCGGCCCTGGCTGCGGTGGAGGCCGCCGGCACGCCGGTGCGCCCCGGCGCGGCGAGCCTGGCGATCGTGCAGGACAAGGCCCTGCAGAAGGAGCTGCTGCGCTCCAAGCACCTGCCCGTCCCCCGGTTCGCCCTCGCCGAACGGGTGAGCGACATCGCCGCCATCGGGCGCGACTTCGGCTGGCCGCTTTTGCTGAAGACACGGACGCTGGGCTACGACGGCTACGGCAACGCCACCTGCGCCACGCCGGACGAGGCCGCAGACGCCTTCGCGCGCCTCGATCGCGGCCAGGGCGTGCTGGTGGAGGAGTTCGTGGAGTTCAAGCGCGAGCTGGCGGTGATGATCGCGCGCCGCCACGGCGGCGAGGTGATGCCCTACCCGGTGGCCGAGACCCGTCAGGCCGACCACGTGTGCCACGAGGTGCTGGTGCCCGCCCCCATCGACCCGCACGCCGCCGAGGAGGCGGAGGAGATCGCCATCGCCGCCGCCCACACCGCGCACGCGATCGGCGTGATGGGCGTGGAGCTGTTCGAGCTGCCCGGCGGGGAGATCATGATCAACGAGCTCGCGCCGCGGCCCCACAACTCGGGCCACTACAGCATCGAGGCGTGCCAGACCTCGCAGTTCGAGAACCACCTGCGCGGCGTGCTGGACCTGCCACTGGGCGGCACCCTGCTGCGCCAACCCGCCGCCGTGATGGTCAACCTGCTGGGCACCCGCGACGGCATCGCCGAACCGCACATCGCCGACGCGCTGTCGGTGCCGGGCGCGCACCTGCACCTGTACGGCAAACGTGAGGTGCGCGTGCGGCGCAAGATGGGCCACATCACCACACTCAGCACCACGCTGGAGCACGCGATGATGCGTGCCCGGCAAGCAGCCACGGAGGTCGCACTGTGAGCACAGCGCTCGTCGGCATCGTCATGGGCAGCGACAGCGACCTGGCCGTGATGGCACCAGCCAAGGACGTGCTGGACGAGCTGGGCGTGCCCAACGAGATCCACGTGCGCTCTGCCCACCGCATGCCGCACGAGATGCTGGAGTACGGCGCGACGGCCGCCGCGCGCGGCCTCAAGGTGCTGATCGCCGGCGCCGGTGGCGCAGCACACCTGCCGGGCATGCTGGCCGCCGCCACGATCCTGCCGGTGATCGGCGTGCCGGTGCGGGCCACCGCACTGGACGGCATGGACTCCCTGCTGTCGATCGTGCAGATGCCGCGGGGCGTACCGGTTGCGACCGTCGCAGTCGACAACGGTCAGAATGCCGGGCTGCTCGCCGCGCAGATCCTGGCGACGTCGGACCCCGCCCTGGCAGCCCGTCTCGCCGAGCACCGCGAGCGCATCCGGGCGGCGGCGAAAGCGGCCGATTCCGGCCTCGCGGACAAGCTGCGGAACCGCTCGGCAGGCTGACTTTCGCCATTTGGAGCACCCCCGGTTTGTCCGGTTACTCCAAATGGAGCATGCCCCTGGCTGCGGGGCTCGTGTAGAAACACCATATCCCGGGTGCACCCCGGCTCTGAACGCGCAAACCGCCCCGCTGCCGGCCCACTGGCCGGTCTTCCGTGGGTCCAAGGAGGAAGACACCGAACATGCCGAGTAACCGTCAGCCAAACGTCCTGGCCGCGCAGTGGACCCCCACCGCGTCGGACCTCGGCGGGTTGGACCTCACCGACCCCGGGGCGTCGAACTTCGGGGCCGATGTCTTCGGCCCTGAGGCCCAGCGCCGCCACCTGTCGAAGGACATCTACAAGAAGCTCAAGAGCACGATCGAGCGTGGTGAGAAGCTCGACCCCTTCATCGCCAACGCGGTTGCCCAGGCGATGCAGGAGTGGGCGCTCGGCAAGGGTGCCACCCACTACACCCACTGGTTCCAGCCGCTCACCGGCTCCACCGCCGAGAAGCACGACTCGTTCTACAACCCGGCCGGCGACGGCACGGCCATCGCGGAGTTCAGCGGCAAGGAGCTCATCCAGGGCGAGCCGGACGCCTCCAGCTTCCCCACCGGCGGCATCCGCGCCACCTTCGAGGCCCGCGGCTACACGGCGTGGGATCCCACCAGCCCGGCGTTCATCCTGCGCAACCCCAACGGTGCGTTCCTGTGCATCCCCACCGCGTTCGCCTCGTGGACCGGTGAGGCCCTCGACAACAAGATCCCGCTGCTGCGCTCCATGGATGCCCTGTCGCGCTCGGCGGTGCGTGCCCTGCGCCTGTTCGGCGACCACGAGACCGAACGGGTGCTGACGACGATCGGTCCGGAGCAGGAGTACTTCCTGATCGACGAGCAGTACTACTACGAGCGCCCTGACCTCATCACCACCGGCCGCACCCTGTTCGGCGCCAAGCCGCCCAAGGGCCACGAGCTGGACGACCACTACTTCGGCTCCATCCCGGAGCGCGTGCTGGCCTACATGCTCGAGGTCGAGGACGAGCTCTCACGCCTGGGCGTGCCGATCAAGACGCGCCACAACGAGGTCGCCCCGAACCAGTACGAGATCGCCCCGATGTTCGAGACCTCGAACGTCGGCTCCGACCACCAGCAGCTG
>WBZQ01000660.1_pt1 | contig 26111 bp, 23 predicted proteins | sample 5204251 | NCBI WGS metagenome assembly WBZQ01 (sample SAMN12412402, study PRJNA552823) | activated sludge metagenome | isolation source: activated sludge from nitrification reactor of wastewater treatment plant... | place: USA: Virginia | collected 2017-09
TGGCCAGCGCGCACTGCAAACCCGACGGCCTGCTGATCGTCGCTCCCGGCACCGAACTGGCGTTCCTGCATCCGCTGCCGGTGCGCCGGCTGTGGGGTGTCGGCGCGGTCACCGAACGCAGACTCGCCGACGCGGGCATCTCGACGGTCGGCGATCTGGCCGCGCTGGGCGAGGCACGGCTGTCGTCGCTGCTGGGCCGGGGAGCGGGCCGGCACCTGTTCGCCCTCTCGATGGGGGTCGATCCGCGCCGGGTGGAGTCGGGCAAGCGCCGTGGGTCGATCGGTTCGCAACGCGCCCTGGGCCGCCGGCCGAAAACCCCCGCCGACCTCGACGCCACGGTCATCGCCATCGTCGAACGCCTCGGCAAACGCCTCCGCAAGGCCGACAGGCTGTGCCGCACCGTCGTCCTGCGGCTGCGGTTCGACGATTTCAGCCGCGCCACCCGCTCGCGCACCCTGTGGGAACCCACCGATCGCACCGACGTCCTCATGACCACCGCCCGCACCCTGCTCGACGATGCGATCCCGCTGCTCACCGACCGCGGCTGCACCCTCGTCGGGATCTCGCTCACCAATCTCGCCGACGCCGACGCCGTCCAGCTCACCCTGCCGTTCGAGGCCGACCACGGCGCCGAACTCGACGCGACGATGGACGGCCTCCGCGAACGCTTCGGCCGCGACGCCGTCACCCGCGCGGTCCTGGTCAACCGCCGGCACGGCGACGACGTCCCGATGCTGCCAGACTGACCGATCTCCGATGTGGCACAGCTCTCCGCCGGCCGTTGTCCCTGTCTGATCCGTTTCGCTGGTTGTGTGACCACTCCGCCGGTTGAGGTGCGAGGAGCGCAAGGTACGAGCCTCGAAACCCCGCGAGTCGACAATGTCCGCACCCACGACAATCCCAGGAGACGCGCGTCACATTACAGTGATCGCATGACTGTGCAAGACCACGCCTTCACCCCCGATCTGATCCCCTCCCAGGTGCCGACGCACTGGTACAACCTGGCCGCCGAACTCGACGAGCCGATCCCGCCGCACCTGCACCCGGGCACCAAGGAACCGGTCGGTCCCGACGACCTCGCCGCGCTGTTCCCGGCCGGGCTGATCGCGCAGGAGGTGTCGGCCGATCCGTACATCGAGATCCCCGAGCCGGTGCGGGAGATCTACAAGATGTGGCGGCCCTCGCCGCTGATCCGGGCGCGCCGGTTCGAGGAGTCGCTCAATACCAAGGCGCGCATCTACGTCAAGTACGAGGGCGTCAGCCCGGTCGGCAGCCACAAGACCAATTCGGCTGTGGCGCAGGCTTACTACAACAGCATCGACGGCGTCAAACGCCTCACCACCGAGACCGGCGCCGGGCAATGGGGGAGTGCCCTGGCGTTCGCGGGTGCGCAGTTCGGGATCGACGTCGAGGTGTGGCAGGTGCGCGCATCGTTCGACTCGAAGCCCTACCGCGGCTTCCTGATCCGCACCTACGGCGGCACCCTGCACCCGAGCCCGTCGGACCTGACCGAGTCGGGCCGGGCGATGCTCGCCAAGGACCCGAACACCACCGGCAGCCTCGGCATGGCGGTCAGTGAGGCCGTCGAGGTGGCAGCGCAGAACCCCGACACCCGCTACGCGCTCGGTTCGGTGCTCAATCACGTCGTGCTGCATCAGAGTGTCATCGGCCAGGAGGCTGTCGTGCAGCTCGGCGAGGTGGAGGCCGGTGCCGACGTCGTGTTCGGTTGTGCCGGTGGTGGTTCCAACCTGGCCGGGTTGTCGTTCCCGTTCCTGCGGGAGAAGCTCCACGGCCGCGGCAACGCGAAGATCGTGGCCGCCGAACCCGCCGCCTGCCCGTCGATCACCGAGGGCGAGTACCGTTACGACCACGGCGACGTCGCAGGACTCACGCCGCTGCTCAAGATGCACACGCTCGGAATGGATTTCGTGCCCGACCCGATCCACGCGGGCGGCCTGCGCTACCACGGCATGGCGCCGGCGCTCAGCCACACGGTCGAACTCGGTCTGGTGCAGGGTGTGGCCATCAGCCAGCACGACGCGTTCAGCGCCGGTGTGCAGTTCGCCCGCACCCAGGGCATCGTCCCGGCCCCCGAGTCGACGCACGCCATCGCCGCCTGCGCCAAGCACGTCGCCAACAGCGACAAGGAGCAGGTCGTGGTGATCGGCCTGTCGGGCCACGGCCAGCTCGACCTGCCCGCCTACGCCGAGTTCCTCGACGGCAAGTTCTGACCGCCGCCCCCTTCCGCCGGTCGAGCCTCGAAACCTTTCGCCGGTTGAGATGCGAGGAGCCTCGAAACCTGGTGCACCTCTTGCTGGTTGAGGTGTGAGGAGCGCAAGCGACGAGCCTCGAAACCTCGCACGACGACACGACATTGTCATCTCACGAGGTTTCGAGGCTCGGTCGCTGGGCGACCTCGCACCTCAACCGGCGATGGGGGTGACACCGGCGACGGGGCTACTCCAGCAGCTTCTTCTGGACCTTGCCCATCGCGTTGCGGGGGAGCGCGTCGATGTACCGGATCTCCCTGGGCCGCTTATGATGTGACAGCTGCGACGCGACCAGGTCGATGAGAACGGCCTCCTCGACCGGCTCCCCGACGACGTACGCGACGATCCGCTGGCCGAGGTCGTCGTCGGGAACCCCGATCACCGCGACCTCCCGCACCGAATCATGGCCCAGGAGAACGGTTTCGATCTCCCCGGCCCCGATGCGGAAACCGCCGGACTTGATGAGGTCGGTGGACCGGCGTCCGACGATCCGGTGCATCCCGGACGGGTCGATGACGGCGACGTCGCCGGTGACGAACCAGCCGTCCCCGATCCACGATTCGGCGGTGGCCTCGGGCCGGTTCAGGTACTCGGTGCCCACCATCGGCCCCCGGACGAGTAGATCGCCGACGGACTCACCGTCGTGCGGAAGCTCGGAATCGCCTTCGCGCAAACGGGTCTCGACACCGGCGAGCGGCAACCCCACCCAGCCGGGACGGCGTTCGCCGTCGGCGCGGGTGCTGACGGTGATGAGGGTTTCGGTCATCCCGTAGCGCTCGACGATCTCGTGCCCGGTCAGCGACCGGATGGCGTCGAACGTGGGTACCGGCAGCGGAGCACTGCCGGAGATCAACAGACGCGCCGATGATAATGCCTGTGCCGCAGCGGTATCCCCGGCCACCCGCGACCACACCGTCGGCACCCCGAAGAAGATCGACGCCCCCGCCTCGGCGGCGGCTGCGTACAGCGACGGTGTGGGCGACCCGGTGTGGATCACCGAACCGCCCCGGCGCAGCGGACCCAGGATCCCGAGGATCAGCCCGTGCACGTGGAACAGCGGAAGACCGTGCGCCAGAACGTCATCGCCGGTCCACTGCCAGGCGTCGGCGAGGGCGTCGAGACCGGCGGCGATGGCGCGGCGGGTGATGGGTACACCCTTCGGCAATCCCGTTGTGCCCGAGGTGTACAGGATCATCGCGACCGAGTCGGCGGGCGGCTCGGGATGCCGGTGCCACGACTTGGCGTACCGGCGCACCGGCACCACCGGCAGCGTCGGGTCGTCGGGGGCGGCACCGAGCCAGCCCTGTGCCCCCGAGTCGCCGAGGATGTGCGCGATCTCCCGCGGCCCCGAATCCGGCGGCACCGGCACCACGGTGACCCCGGCGATCAGCCCGCCGAGCACGGCGAGCACGGTCTCGGTGGTCGGCCGGGCCAGTACGGCCACCACCCGCGCCCCGGCGATCCGTTCGGCGACTGCCGTCGCCACCCCGGCCAGGTCCTCCCGCGACAGCTTGTCGTCGCCGATGCGCAGGGCGTCGGGGGCGTCGGGAGCGGACGGGTTGAGATACGGCAGCAGCATGGCTTTCATGCTGCCACGGTGCACACCGCTAGAGGTCGTCCGGGCGCGTCGCACTTTGCGCCGCGAGCACGTCGGAGTGCCCGTTGCGCCGGCACCAGCTCACGATGTACCGGGCGTGCAGTCCGCACCAGCGGTACACCGACGGCTGGGTCAGTGGCAGGCGGTCGTCGTGTTCGCCGCGGGCCCTGATGATCGGGCCGAGATAGTTGGTGGCCACCTTGTTGGCAGTGTTCGGTGACACCTTGGCCGCTGCCGCGAGGGTTGCGTTGTCGGCGGCATTGCCGGATGCGATGGCGCCCGCCAGGCGCCCTGCCGTGATGCCGCGACGACCGTCGAACAGTTCGAACAGCGACGGCTTGTTGCTGACCGGCGGGTGCATCGGCAGGGTCTGGCCGAGTGCGAGTTTGCCCATGGCGTCGGCGAGTGCGGCGAATCCGACCGCCTTGGCGATCACCCCCGACACATCGGGCCGCAGGCGGGCCTCGGCGAGGTGATCATTCTCCATCGAATGCCCCTGCGTCGCGATCAGCACGGGGGCGCGCCGGTCGGCCTGATTGAGGCCGTCGATCACGTCGAGCCCATCGAACTTCCATTCGAGGTCGGGACGGTTGAACACGAGGTCTGCGGTCACCACGTCGAACCGCACCCGCGCGGCGATGCTGCTGCGGAACTCGGTCTCGTCCCGGGCGACGGTGATGGTCGCGTCCGGGAATGCCGCGTTCATGGGGGCCGCGATGACGTCCCCGAGGGGTGAGGCGATGAGGATCCGCATGTCCGTTGGCACATGCGTAATCATGCCTGACACCCCGGGAAGTGTGCGTGATCGGGTGGATTTGCGGCGGGCTCGCGAACTCTACATGCCGAGTCGTCGGAAATCTGTCGGATAGATGGCTGAATTCGTCGCCCAATCCGATGAATCTGGTCGTGTCAGGCCGGCGATGAAGGAGAGTGACGATGACCGCGGACATCAATGGTGAACTCGGGATTCCGGTTCACCCGCTGCCGGTGGGTACCGACGTGGCGGTGGTCGCCGGCCAGGGTCTCGCGGACGCGGGTCTGGTCGCGTTGATCGAGAGTTTCCGGTTGCGGTGCGCGATCGTCGACCTCGACGACCCGGGAATCGCGCCCGCGGCGCCGACGGTCAAGGCGGTGATCGTGCGCAGTCCGGCGGCGACCGAACGCGCCCGGAAGTGGGCACCTTCCGCGTTGCTTGTCGGAATCGGTGTCACGGGTGCCCCCGACATGGTCGTCCTGCCTGACACCGCCGACTCCGCGCCGAGACTGCGTGCTCTGCTCGACACGGGTCTCGCCGCCCGCGTACGGCACAACCCGAACCGGGTGCATCTGACGCCACGCGAACGCGAGGTTCTGGGCACCTATGTGCTGGGCTCCACCGTGTACGAGACCGCCAAACACCACTTCATCTCCGAGAGCACGGTCCGTTCGCACTTCCGCCGCGTGGTCAGCCGCTACACAAACGAGGGCCGTCCGGTGAACAACAAGTCCCAGCTCCTCATGGAACTGATCGCCGACGGCTGGCTCGACGACGAGCGCATCGCCCGCTGACCCAGAGCTCCGAGCCCCGGCACTCAGGTGAGCAGCGCGACCTTGCCGCCGGCCCTGCCCGAAGCGACCAGCGCCAGCGCGTTGACGGCGTCGCTGAGTGGAAAGGTCTGTGCGACAGGCACTGCCAGTTCGCCGCGTGCGGCAAGCTGGACGAGTTCGCCACGGATCTCGTCGCGGAAGGCCAGGGACTCGGGCTGATTGCCGCCGATCGCGACCAACCCGTCGGCCGTGGCCCGGTGTTGCGCGGCGATGGTGACGATGCGGGACCGGTCGAAGACCAGGGACAGCGATGCGTCGATTGCCTCGTCGGTGCCGGCGGCGTCGAGGGCGACGGAAATACCTTGCGGTGCAGCATCTTCGATGCGGCCGAGCAGTCCTTCGCCGTAGGGGACCGCGACGCCGCCGAAGCGTTCGACGCGTGCGAGGCCGGTGGGCCCGGCGGTCCCGATGACCGTCGCACCGACCCTGCGCGCCAACTGCAGCACCGCCACCCCCACCGCTCCCGACGCCGCGTGCAGCAGGATCGTGTCGCCGTTGGTGACCCGCGCGACCCGGAGCAGGTCGGCGGCGGTCGCCCCGGCGAGCAGCAGGTTTGCCGCTTCGGCGAATCCGAGCGCCGGGGGTTTGGCGAACACCTTCTCGGCGGGCACGGTCAGCGCCGTCGCGTAGCCGCCGCTGACGCGGAAGGCCAGCACCTCGTCGCCCACCGCACCACCGCCGGAGGCGATCTCGGTGCCCGGGCCGATCGCCGAGAGCACGCCCGACACCTCGTATCCAATGGGCAGCGGGAACTCGGTGGCCCGCGAAACATGCTTGAGGTCGGCCGGATTCACCCCGGCCGCACGCACCTCGATGGTGACCTCACCCGGTCCCGGGGCCGGCACGTCGACATCGACGAACGCGAAGTCGGTGAGCCCGGCAGGTCCGGTGGCTGTCCAGCGTTTGTCGCCCACCCTCCTACCGTAACCGGAGGGTACGTTCCCCGAACGACGTTCCCTTGTCACGATGTGCGGACGGGCGGAGTGTGGAGGGTTATGAAACGGTTCGCGAGCGGCACGATCCTGGTCGTGGCCACCCTGCTGTCGGTGGTGGCCTGCGATGACGGCGGCACATCGTCGTCGGCACCCCCGACCGCCGAGGCCACGATCGGCGACGACGCCGCGGGCACCCTGACCGGGGAGAACAGCCTGCCGCCGTCGGCAGCCGGCCCGCCTGACTCGCCTGACTCGTCGGGCTCGCCGGTGACGATCCGCGTGAACGTCGGTGACCGCCCGGCCAACGGCGCCGAACGCGTCCAGAAGTGGGCCGACGACGTGGCCGCCGGTCGCATCGATGTCCTCACACGCAAATGCTGGACCATCAGCCCGAAGGTCGTTGCCACTGAGTATTCGCAGGTCACCGCTATCAAGAACATCCTGGAAACCCCTGGCAGCCAAACCCAGTTCGGGATGTCGTGGAAATCCGGTGCCGGGCAGCTCAGCTTTGCGTACAACGAACTGAAATCGGACTACCCGTGCCCGGTCGCCGACGTCGCCGAAGGCTTCGAGGAGAAGGTCCCGCAGGCGGGCTGGATCGTGCAACGCGCCCTGCGGCGTGCCCAGGGCAACCCGGTCAACCCCGCCGACACCGAGGCCGTCTACCCGCTGACCTGCCTGCCGCAGGTCAACCGCAACTGGGAAACCCAGATGGGCCACCCGGTGGTCGCGTCAGTGGCGCAGACCCTCGGCAAGGTCGGCAGCTTCGACGCGTCGGGCTTCACGTTCTTCCGCGAGGGCTCAGAACTCATTCGCGTCACCGGCACCGTCGACGGCCGGCAGCGGTCCTTCCTCGTCGGCCGCCAACAGGGCGGCTGGTGCATCCCCGAGATTCGCTGAACTACCGGTCGAACAGCGACGACGGCGCGAAGCTGACGATGAAAGGTTCCGTGACAGAGAACAATTCATCCTCGGTCGCTGTCTGGATGTTGACGAGACGGCCGTCCCGCAGCGTCCACGCGCTGATCGTCGGGCCCTCCGGATCGACAACCCAGTAGTGCGGGCAACCGGCCCGCTCCAACCGGTCCTTCTTGAGCAACAGATCGATACCCCGCGTCGACGGCGACAGCACCTCGATGGCCAGCAGCGGCGGTCCGGGCAGGTCGTTGTCGGTGAATTGATCGCGGCGGGCCACCAGCAGATCGGGCTGAATCACGGAGTCGTCGGCCAGCACCACGTCGACCGGTGCCGACAGCACCTTCAACTCCGGTGGACACGCCTCGAACAGCAGCACACCGAGCCGCATCACGGCGTCCTGATGACGGATCTGCGGTGCGGGACTCACGATCAGTGACCCGTCGATGAGCTCGTACCGGTGACCGTCATCGGGCACCACCGCGAGATCGGCGCGGGTCAACGCGCGCCGGTGCGGCAGGCTGAACGTGGTCATGACCGTCATCGTAGTTTCTCCCTCCCACCTGGACCATGTAACCGCACGTCAGAGCCTTGATGATCCGCCGAACGAAGAATGTGGACAACTTCCGCACCCGGCGTCACCTGTGGATGGTGAACTTGCCGCACGCCCCTGTCCGTGCCAGATGGCGACATGCGCAGACGACAACAGCCGCGCGAGGCCCCGAAGGGCACTCACGCGGCTGTCGTCAGCGGAGATCTACTCGGCGAGTGACTTACTCGGCGCCGATGATGAACGCTTCGAGCTGCGCACGCGCGACGTCGTCGGCGATCTGCTCCGGCGGGCTCTTCATCAGGTAGGCCGAGGCCGGGAGGATCGGGCCACCGAGGCCGCGGTCCTTGGCGATCTTGGCGGCGCGGACGGCGTCGATGATGATGCCGGCCGAGTTGGGGGAGTCCCACACCTCGAGCTTGTACTCCAGGTTCAGCGGGGCGTCACCGAAGGCGCGGCCTTCGAGGCGGACGTAGGCCCACTTGCGGTCATCGAGCCACTCGACGTGGTCCGACGGGCCGATGTGCACGTTCTTGTCGTGCACCTTGCCCGCGAGCGAACCGGTCAGGTTGGAGGTGACGGCCTGGGTCTTGGAGACCTTCTTGGACTCCAGACGCTCACGCTCGAGCATGTTCTTGAAGTCCATGTTGCCGCCGACGTTCAGCTGGTACGTGCGGTCGAGGGCCACGCCGCGGTCCTCGAACAGCTTCGCCATCACGCGGTGGGTGATGGTGGCGCCCACCTGGCTCTTGATGTCGTCGCCGACGATCGGCACACCGGCGTCGATGAACTTCTGCGCCCACTCCGGGTCGGAGGCGATGAAGACGGGCAGCGCGTTGACGAACGCGACGTTCGCGTCGATGCAACACTGTGCGTAGAACTTGTCGGCCTGATCCGAGCCGACCGGCAGGTAGCTGACCAGGACGTCGACCTGCGCGTCCTTGAGCGCCTGCACCACGTCGACACCTTCGCCGTCGGCCTCGGTGATGGTCTGGCGGTAGTACTTGCCCAGGCCGTCGAGGGTGTGGCCGCGCGAGACGGTGACGCCGGTCGGCGGCACGTCGGCGATCTTGATGGTGTTGTTCTCGCTGGCGAAGATCGCGTCGGACAGGTCGAAGCCGACCTTCTTGGCGTCGACGTCGAACGCGGCGACGAACTCGACGTCGCGCACGTGGTACTGGCCGAACTTGACGTGCATCAGACCGGGAACGGTCGAGTTCTCGTCGGCATCCTTGTAGTACTGCACGCCCTGAACCAAGGATGAAGCGCAGTTTCCTACGCCCACAATGGCTACGCGCACCTTATTGGGCTCACCCACGGTCGGGTTCTCCTTCTTCTCGCGGCGCCACAGCGGACTGCTGCGGAACCGGCTCCTTCTGGGGTGGGGCGCTTATGCCCCGGACACGGCTCTCCTGTGAGTCCGTTTCGTGGAGGTCCGCGGTGACCAGTCCCGGGTCGACGCCTGGGGGGCGTCCCTCGGGAAGGTCGGCAGGCCTCCGGTCTTGCGTCGCGGTGTGCTGGGCGTCGGCATTGTTCATGTCCGATGCCTCTGCCGCGATGAGCTCGTTGAGCCAGCGCACTTCGCGTTCGCTCGACTCGAGACTCAGTTCGTGCAACTGGCGGGTATAGCGGTCGCCGGATCGGTTGGAACGTCCGATGAGCTCGCGGAGCCCTTCACGGCGTTCCTCGACCTGACGTCGCCTGCCCTCAAGGATCCGCATCCGGGCCACGGCCGGCGTCCGGCTGAAAAACGCCAGGTGGACGCCGAAACCGTCGTCGGTGTAGTTCTGCGGACCCGTATCGGCGACGAGTTCGGCGAAGCGTTCGCGGCCTGCGTCGGTGAGCTGGTAGACGCGGCGTGCGCGGCGGACCTTGGGCCCGAGGGGGCCCGTGGCCTCGTCGATGATTCCGTCGGCCTGCATCCGTTTGAGCGTGGGGTACAGCGATCCGTACGAGAAGGCGCGGAAGGCGCCGAGCAGGCCGGTCAGCCGCTTGCGCAGCTCGTAACCATGCATCGGGGATTCGATGAGCAACCCGAGAATGGCGAGTTCGAGCACTTCCTCACCCCTCTCGTCACGTTCGTCAGTCAGAACAGGTAGACGGAACACGTCGGTCAAACAGCTCGGCACAACACCTCGCGCCGATGTGATCGCTAATGTATCGCACCGATATGTTCGGCGTCCACATCGGTGCGATCGGTTGTGTCGCACTAGGCGCCCGCCGGGCCGATGTGACCGAGACAACGGCATCGGGGCGGACCCGGCGACCAGGCCCGTACAGGGGCGTCGCACCGGCCGACCACGTACGCTGAAACACGTGCAACGCCAGATCATCGACTACGCCCTGCAGCGCAAGGCCCGGCTCGCGGAGGTCCACTCGGGCCGGCGCGCCGTCGCCGACGTCTGCGACGCGAGTCCCTATCTGCTGCGTGCCGCGAAATTCCACGGGCGCCCGTCGCCGACGCTGTGCCCGATCTGCCGGAAAGAGCAGGTCACGCTGGTGTCCTGGGTGTTCGGCGATAAGCTCGGCCAGGTGTCCGGCTCGGCCCGCAGCTCCGAGGAGATCACCCGCCTGGCCACCTCCGCCGAGGAGTTCTCCGTTCACGTCGTCGAGGTCTGCCGTACCTGTAGCTGGAACCATCTGGTGCAGTCGTACGTTGCGGGTTTGCCGCCGCGTTCGACCCGCAGGCGACGGGTCGCCAAATAGTCAAATAGCGGTCCCGGCCGTGACCGGGTCCACAGGGCTTTGCCCTGTGCCGGTCAAGTGCGTCACAGTGGTAACTGATCGGTGGTGGCCGGGCGATAGACGGCTACGGTGAAAGATGGTCACGGCGCAGATGCCGGCCGGTCGGGAAGGTTGACATGAGCAGCACGAATGGTCCCTTGCGTCCATCGGCTTCCGGTGGCGGCGACAGCCGTCGGGCGGGTTACCGATACCTGGCGTGGGGCGTGGGGCTCGTTGGCGCGATGATCCCCGTCGCCCTGATCATCGGCGTGGTGGCGTTCCTCGGCGTGTACGTCGGCACCGACGTCCCGGCCCCGGGCGACATCAAGCAGGCACAGGTGTCGACGATCGTCAACAGCAAGGGCCGGACCATCGCGCGGATCGTGCCCGAGGAGGGCAACCGCACCGACGTCAAGATCTCGGACGTCCCCGTCTGGGTGCAGGATGCCGTGATCGCCGCCGAGGACCGGGAGTTCCGCACCAACTCGGGCTTCTCCATCCGCGGTCTGACCCGTGCGGTCCGGGGCAAGCTGACCAACAACGACTCGGCCGGTGGTGGCTCGACCATCACCCAGCAGTACGTCAAGAATGCGCTCGTCGGCGACGAGGTCTCGTACAAGCGCAAGTTCAAAGAGATCGCGATCGCGACCAAGATGTCGAATGAGTGGTCCAAGGACGACATCCTGGCCGCCTACCTGAACACCATCTACTTCGGCCGCGGCGCCTACGGCATCTCCGCCGCCTCGCAGGCGTACTTCCGCAAGCCCGTCCAGAAACTGACCCCGTCGGAGGGTGCGCTGATCGCCGGCATCATCCGGTCACCGTCCCTCCTTGACCCGGCCGTCAACGAGGAGTCGGCGAAGATCCGCTGGAACTACGTGCTCGACGGCATGGTCAGCAACGGCGCGATGTCGCCGTCGGACCGTGCGGCGCAGAAATTCCCCAAGACCAAGACGCAGCCCAAGAACAACGGCGACACCACCTCCGGCCCCAGCGGCCTGGTCAAACGGCAGGTGATGGATGAGCTGACACGGCTCGGCGTCGTCACCGAAGACGACCTCCGCACCGAGGGCCTCAAGATCACCACCACCATCGACCCGCAGGTGCAGACCGCCTTGGTCAAGGCCGCCAACGGCAAGCTCGAGGGTGAGCCCAAGAACCTGCGCGACGCCGCGGTCTCCATCGACCCCAAGACCGGCGCGGTGCGCGGCTACTTCGGCGGCAACGACGGCCAGGGCTGGGACTACTCGCAGGCCGGACTGCAGACCGGATCGTCGTTCAAGGTGTTCGCGCTCGTCGCCGCCCTCGAACAGGGCATCCCGTTGTCGCAGACCTACGACTCGTCGCCCTATAACGCGCCCGGCGGACTCACCGTCAACAACTCCGATGGCGAGAGCTGCGGCACCTGCAACCTGGCCACGGCCATGAAGATGTCGCTCAACACCGTCTACTACCGGCTGATGATGGACCTCAAGAACGGCGCCGAGGACGTGGCCGACGCCGCTCACAAGGCCGGCGTCGTCGAGAGCTTCGGCACCATCGAGCACACCCTGCAGGAGAAGAACGGCAAGCCCGAGGGCGGTGTGGTCCTCGGCCAGTACCCGTCGCGGGTCATCGACATGGCCTCGGCGTACGCCACGCTCGCCGCGTCCGGTGTCTACCACGAGCCGTATTTCGTGCAGAAGGTCGAGACCTCCGACGGTGTGGTGCTGTACGAGCACAAGCAGGACAAGGGCAAGCGGGTGTTCCCGGCCAAGGTCGCCGACAACGTGACGGCCGCACTGGAGCCGATCGCCGGCTACTCCAACGGCAACTCGCTCTACGATCCGAACCTCGGTGCGCGCAAGTCCGCGGCCAAGACCGGCACCGCGCAACTCGGCGACACCGGCAACAACAAGGACGCCTGGATGGTCGGCTACACGCCGCAGCTCTCGACCGCGGTCTGGGTGGGCACCGACAAGGGCACCGCGCTGCTGAATTACGGCGGCGCCAATGTCTACGGCAGCGGTCTGCCGGCCCAGATCTGGAAGGCCGCGATGGACGCGGCTCTCGACGGAGAGCCGCTAGAGGACTTCCCCGAACCCGACGCGGTCGGTGGCCAGGCGGGTGTCCCGTACGAGCCGCCGCCGACCACGTACACACCGCCGGCCGACACCGGCAACGACAACTCGCCGCGGACGACCAGTCCACGCGGGCCGACCCGCAACAGACCGCAGATCCCGACGATCGATGAGGACGGCGGCATCACCCTCGCACCGGGCGTGACCCTGACAGTTCCCGGGGCCGGTGATTCGGGAAACGGGGGAGGCGCTGGTGGGGATGATTCCGGCACCGGCGCCGACAACAACACGGGTAATACGGGTGGCGACGACTCTGGCACCGGAGGCAACAACACCGGTGGCGACGACGGTGGCGAAGCCAACAATCCGCCCTTCGGCTGATCGATGGTGATGGCACGGACAGTCGCGTGGTGACGGACGCGGCCGATCACGGTGGCACCACCGCCCCGGCGGTGGACGGTGGTCCGCACACAGCAGGCCCGGACACATCAGGCACGGACACATCAGGCACGGACACATCGGGCTCCGACTCAACGGGCACGGTCGGTGCGGGTTTCGCCGAGGTGGACGCGGGCGGCGGCTATGTGTCGCCGCGGCGCTACGCCGTCGACGACAGGACACTCGTCGACAGGGTGGTGCCGAGCTGGAACGACGACGTGGCGGCCGGCGCAGCCACGCCGATCGGCGGCGGGCTCGGACGGCACGCGGCGGTCGGACGCAGCCGCTGGGTGACCCCGCTGCGGGTGCTCCTGGCCCTGGCGCTGTGCGTGACCGCCCTGAGCTGGTTCGGCAAAGCGGCGTGCCTGCAGACCACGACCACGACCACACCCGCCGGCACCGAGACGCGGCTCACCAACGACAACCAGCGTCAGTTCACCAACCTCTGTTACTCCGACGTCCTCGCCCTCTACCGGGCCGAGAAGCTGAACCGGGGCAACACCTTCCCGTACAAGACGTTCTGGCACGAGAATGCCGACCCCGCAGCCAAGCCCGGTGAGGGGGAGCAGGTCAAGCGGTACATGGAGTATCCGGTGCTCACCGGGCTGTACATGTACGGCGCCGCCAAGCTCGCCCAGTGGTGGGACGCCGCACACGAGAACTGGGGGATCCCGGCGCCGTACGTGTCCGTCGGCTACTTCGACATCGCCGCGCTGGGCCTGCTCGCGTTCTGGCTGATCACCATCTGGGCCACCGCGCTCACCGCCCGCGCCCGGATCTGGGCGGCGTGGATCGCGGCGCTGTCACCGCTCGTCCTGGTGCACGCGTTCACCAATTTCGACGCCATCGCGACCGGCTTCCTCGCGCTCGCGCTGCTGTCCTGGTCCCGGCGGCGGCCGTGGCTCGCGGGTGTCTTTATCGGTCTGGGGACGGCCGCCAAACTGTATCCGCTGCTCCTGCTGGTGGCCTTGCTGCTGCTGTGCTGGCGTGCGGGTGCGGTGCGGGAGTTCTCCCGGACCGCCGCGGCGGCGGTGGCCACGTGGGTCGTCGTGAACCTGCCGATCGCGATCCTCTACCCGTCGGGCTGGCTGGAGTTCTTCCGCTTCAACTCCGACCGGGGGGCCGACCCCGATTCGGTCTATCGCATCCTGTCGGATTCGATTGGTTTCACGTGGAACATCGACCTCCTCAACGCGGTGTCGTTGCTGGGGATGGTCGCGCTGGCGATCGCGCTGGCCGTCGTCGTCCTGCGGGCACCGCTACGACCGCGCGTCGCCCAGGTCCTCTTCCTCGCGGTCGCGGGTTTCCTGCTGATCAACAAGGTGTGGAGTCCGCAATACTCGCTGTGGCTGGTCCCGCTGGCGGTGCTGGCGATCCCGCACACCCGGTTGCTGTTCGCGTGGATGATCATCGACGCTCTCGTCTGGATTCCCCGGATGTCGCTGTTTCTCGACGCTGAGCGTCGCTGGCTTCCCGACGAATGGTTCACCGCGACGGTGATGGTCCGGGCGCTGATGGTCGTCGCGCTGTGCGTGGTGGTCCTCTGGCAGATCTGGCATCCGGCCGAGGACCTGGTGAGAACCGGCGCCGGGCGTGTGGCGAGCGGGCCGGGTTCGCACAGCGACGGTCGGGTGCGATACGACGATCCGGCGGGCGGAGTTCTCGACGGTGCGCCGGACCGGCTGGGCAGGTGGACCAAGCGGCGTAAGGCTCCGGTGGTGTACCCGTGGTCGTTGTCTCCGGCCCCAGCGTTGTCGGTTGAGGCGCTGTCGGTTGACGAACTGTCGGTTGAGGAACTGTCTGGCGGTGCGTCGTCGCGGTCGACAGGAACCATTCAACCGGAGTAGTCACGGCCCGTCTCGCCGGTTCGGCGGGGTTAGGGTGGTCTCTATGACTGGCTTCTCCGGACCGGGACCATACGGCGGCGGACCGCCCGGTCGGCCCAGGCCCGGATATGGGCCCTACGTGGGTGGCCCCCAGCAGAGCGGTGCACCCGGGCAGTATCGATCGCCGGGCGCCTACGGACCACCCCAGCAACCCGGACCCGGGCAGCAGCCTTACCCGGGTGCGCCCCGGCCGTACGGTGCGGCGCAGCCCTTCGGCCCGGCTCAGCAGGTGCCCTACGGCTCCGGCCCCGGGCAGTATCCTCCCGGACCACCCCCGAAGCGCGGTCGCGGCGGGCTCTGGGTGGCCTTGGGCATCGGCGCGGGTCTGATCGTGATGGCCGTGACGCTTGTGCTCGTCTTCGTCGGCGGTGACGACGATTCGTCACCGCCGCAGCGGACCGCAGCCCAGGACGGCACAGCCCAGGACAGCACGGCCCAGAACAGCACAGCCCAGGACAGTGCGGCCCAGGACAGTGCGGCCCAGAAGGATGACGCCAGCTACCAAGAGGCGTTCGTCCAGGAGTTCGTGGTCAACAGCACCACGTTCTCGCCTGGCAACATGACCCGATACCAGCAGGCGGTCGACTCCTACTGCGACGATTCGCCCGACAAGGCCAACGCCGAGAAGGGGATCACGGCTCTCGAGCAGGGGCGGGTGTCGTCGCAGACCGTCGGCACACCGTCGGTGGAGGTCAAGTCCGCGGAGGCGACCAGCGATCGGATCCCCGTCGAGTACTCGGTGAACGTGACCACCAACTCGAAGTCGGGAACGCTCACCGGCACGGTCTATGTGCGGCCCGGCGCCGACAGGTGCGTGATCGAGGTCGTCGAGGACGAGTCCGGGTCCGGCCCGACGCAGACGTTCTGAGGCAGCGGAAGTACGCAAAACGAACTTCCGAGTGTGCTTGAGTAGGTGACAATCCCAAGTCGCTCGGGGGCGGCCTCGACGTAGCTGCCGCGCCCGGTCCCGGTGAAGAGTGGAGAACATCGTGACCGATGGCTCGTGGCCACCTGGCAATCCTGGATCCCAGAGCAATCCGGGAAACCACCAGTTCGGGGGTGGGCAGCTTCCGCCGCAGCCTCAACAGTGGGGTCAACCGCATCCGCAATACCCGAACCCGGGCGGGCAGCAGTTCGGGGGACCGGGCGGGCCACCGAACGCCCCGGACGGCAAGAACCGGACGATGCTGTGGCTGACGATCGGCGCCGTGGCGGTGGCGGCGGTCATGGTGGCGGTCGCGGTGGTCGTGTTCTTCGTCGGCGATGACGACGAGGGACCGGGCACCACTGTCGCCGCCGGTTCCACCACAGGCTCGTCATCGGGGTCGTCGGATCAGGGTGGGTCGGACGAGGTCGACTACGCGGCGTTCGTCTCGAAGTTCCTGCACAACCTGTGGACGTACACCCCCGAGAACATGGGGCCGTACCGCACGGCCGTGGCCACCCACTGCTCCGATTCGCCCAGCAAGTCGTTCGCCGAGATCGGGATCACCGCGATCCCCAACGGCGGGATCACCGCGGAGGTGGTGGGCACACCGACCTTCGAGGCGAACACCGCGGGAATCGTGGAAGGCCTTGTCCCCGTGACCTATTCGATGCAGGTCAAGACCACCGGCTTTGTGGACGGGACGATGCCGGTCACCGGCACGGCGTGGGTGCGCCAGGGCAACCCACTGTGCATCGCCAAGAACGACCGTAACGAGAAGGCACCGATCCCGCTTCCCCCGAACTGAGGGACAAAACAACTCCGCCGGTCACCCTCGGAAAGGGCGACCGGCGGAGTTGTGTGTCAGATACCGCCTGTCTCAGGCAGCGACGACGGTGAGCTGAACCTTCGCGGTGACGGTCGGGTGCAGCTTGACGGCGATCGGGTAGTTTCCGGTGGCCTTGATGTGGGCCTTCGGAAGCTCCAGGTTGCGCTTGTCGACGGCGGGGCCGCCGGCCGACTTGATGGCGCCGGCGACGTCGGCCGCGGTGACCGAGCCGAACAGCTTGCCCGAGTCGTGGGTCTTCACGGTCAGCGAGACGTTCTCGAGGCCTTCGAGGGCCTGCTTGATCTCGTTGGCGTGCTCCACGCCGCGGACCTCGCGGGCGGACTGGACGCGACGGATGTCGTCGACCTGCTTCTGGGCGCCACGGGTGGCCTTGATGGCCAGGCCGCGGGGCAGCAGGTAGTTGCGGCCGTAGCCGTCCTTGACCTCAACGGTGTCGCCTGCTTCGCCGAGGTTCTCCACGGCGGCGGTGAGGATGAGTTTCATGTCAGTCCTCCCGCTTATCGGCTGGTCGAGGTGAAGGGCAGCAGGGCCACCTCACGCGAGTTCTTCACTGCCACGGCGACGTCGCGCTGGTGCTGCACGCAGTTGCCGGTCACCCGCCGCGAACGGATCTTGCCGCGGTCGGACAGGAAACGACGCAGCAGCGCGGTGTCCTTGTAGTCGATGGCAGTCTTCTTGTCCTTGCAGAAGGTGCACGCCTTGGTCTTGGTGACCTTTTCGACGCGGACCTTCCGGCCTTTTTGCTTAGCCAATGGATGCTCCAGTTATGCATTGCGGGTGAGCCGGGCAGTGCGCCGGCGCCCGCCGAATATCAGAAGGGGGGTTCGTCGTCCCCGCCGCCGAACGACGATCCGCTCGCAGGGGCCGAGCCCCACGGATCGTCGGCCACCGGCTGGCTGGATCCGCCGCGGCTTCCGCCGGACGGGGATCCGAAACCACCGCCGCCGCCGCTGCCGCGCGAGGCCCTGTTGACCTTCGCGGTGGCGTACCGCAACGAGGGACCGATCTCATCGACCTCGAGTTCGACGACTGTGCGCTTCTCACCCTCGCGGGTTTCGTAGGAGCGCTGCTTGAGCCGTCCCTGCACGATGACTCGGGTGCCCTTGACCAGGCTTTCGGTGACGTTCTCCGCCGCCTCGCGCCAGATGTTGCAGCGGAGGAACAGCGCTTCGCCGTCCTTCCACTCGTTCGTCTGACGGTCGAAGGTGCGCGGTGTGGATGCCACCGTGAAGTTGGCAACTGCCGCGCCGGACGGTGTGAACCGCAGTTCCGGGTCGGCGGTCAGGTTGCCGATGACGGTGATGACCGTGTCGCCTGCCATGGGAGTCCCCTCGTGTCGTGAGTGTGCACTCGAAGGTCGAGCCGCACCTGGTTCTGTGTGAAGTTGCTCTCCACCCTAGAGCCGGGTGACGACAATCCGGGTTTTATCGGGCGGTTGTCCACAACCGCCCGAGCCGGATTACTTGCGCAGAACCTTGGTCCGCAGCACCGAGTCGTTCAGCTTGAGCTGACGATCGAGCTCGTTGACGGTGGCGGGTTCGGCGTTGAGATCGATGACGGCGTAGATGCCCTCGCTGTGCTTGGCGATCTCGTAGGCAAGACGGCGCTTGCCCCAGATGTCGACGTTGTCAACCTTTCCGCCGTCGTTGCGAACAACGTTGAGGAAGGTATCGAGTGAAGGGGCGACGGTGCGCTCGTCCAGACTGGGATCGAGGATGACCATCAATTCGTAGTGACGCATATGACCACATCACCTCCTATGGGCTAGGTCGGCCACGGACTGTCCGTGGCAGGAGGGTCGCCTGCGTCGGCAACCGCTCCAAGATACACGTTCGCCCCCTGACCGGCGAAATCATGCGATCCCTGACCTGCGACAGAGCTAGTCGTCGTGGGGGACCGGTTCCCCGTATCCCGGGTCGGCCAGCAACACCGCCGACAGTTCCTCGAGTGCCTGTCGCGCATAGCCGTGCCAGAACCGGGCGACCATCGGGAACGCGTACGCCGCCGCCTTGGAGCGGGGATGGAGCCGCCACTGCCAGGTGATCTCGGTACCGGTGCCGACGCTCTTGAACGACCACCGCCCGCCGATGTGGGAGATCAGCGCCGACAGCGGCCCGGTGATGTCGGTGAGCTGATACGAGAAGGAGTACGGCGCGTCGACGTCGACGAGTTCCTCGCGCATTGTGCCGCCGCCCACCTGGGTGATGGTCCGGGTCTGCCCGATATGTCCCCAGGGTTCCGTGTTGGAGGTGGATTTCACCGGGGCGATGGGCCCGTACCAGCGGCGGAAGATCGACGGCTGCGGTGCGGGCAGTGTGTGCTGAAACGCGGTCACGATGTCGACGGGTACCGCGCGGGAACTGCTCAGGACCAAGGGTTGAGCCATATCCGACACCCTAGCCCGGTACGGGGGATTCGGAGCTGATTCCGGAGCGCGGGTGGCGCGTCGCTCTCGGACATACCCGCAGGTCCGGGCCGTGTCGACGCCCCGCGCCACGGCGCGTCGCCGCCACCACAGCGTGGGCGGACTGCCCGCGCCGGCGGGCCACCACTTACCCTGTAGCGCATGCTCGACGTGAGCTTCCAACCTGTTCTGCGAGTCGGGCGCACTTCGTTGTCGCGTCGCGGCGACACCGCCGTCATCGTGGTGGTGTCGCTGCTGCTGACCTCGCTGCTGATGTATTGGTCGTACCTGGTCAAGATCAAATGCGGCGGTCCGCCGTTCCTGGAGGGCGGCCGCAGTTCGCACTGGCCGGTCGGCGACCCCGACGCCGTCATCCCGTGCTACTCGGACCTGATGTTCCTGTGGAAGGGACGCGGGATCGATGAGCACATCTTCCCGTACATCCACGGCGGCATCAACGCCGACGGCAAGCTGTTCGGCGGTGTCGTCGAGTATCCGGTGCTGTCGGGGATGATGATGTGGCTCGGCGCGATCGGCGCCCACACCGACACCGAATTCTTCCAGCATTCGGTGTGGCTGCTGATCCCGTTCAGTTTCGCCATCACCGTGCTCCTGGCCCTCCTGGTCCGCTGGTGGGTCCTGTTCTGGGCCGCCACACCGCCTTTGGTGCTGTACTCGTTCCACAACTGGGAATTGCCGGTCACCGCAACGGCTGTCGCGGCAGTCGCCGTGATGGCCTGGGGCGCCGGCGTCAGCCCGAAAACCGGGCGACGACGATTGTCGTTGCGCACCAGCGCAATCCTCGCCTCGATCCTGTTGGCCCTCGGCTTCTGCCTCAAGATCTACCCCGGCCTGTTCGTCCTCCCGCTCGCCCTCTACGTCCTCACCCGTGGCGAGGCCGAAGCCGACGACGCCCACCTCCGCGACACTCCCACTGTCGACGGTGTCCCACCCCGTGCCGCTTCCACCGGCGAGGGTGCCGAACCTCGCGCGGCTTCTTCGGTTGAGGGTGTCACCCCTCGCGCGGCGTCTTCGGGCGAGGGTGTCACCCCTCGCCGGTTGAGGTGCGAGGAGCGCAAGCGACGAGCCTCGAAACCCGGTGAGACGACATCGAACCAGGCCACCCCGAACACCGATCCGCTGGACTGGTTCGGTGCCGCCTGGGTCGCCGCCGCCGCGGGCATCACGGTGATCGTCGTCCAACTTCCGTTCATGATCCTGGGCTTCGACGGCTGGAAGGCCGCCCTGTCGTTTCAGGGCCAACGCAAGGCCGACGTCGACACCAACTCGATCTGGTACTGGGGTCTGCGGCATTTCACGGACGGCCAGAACAGCACCTACAACAGCCTGGTCGGCGTCCTGTCACCGCTGCTGATCCTGGCCGCGTTCGCCCTCTCGATCCACCTGGGCCGCCGCTATTACGAGCGCCTCGGAACCTTCCCCTGGATCGGTGTCGCGGCGTCGATGCTGGCCGGTTTCATGCTGTTCCACAAGGTGCATTCACCGCAGTACACGCTGTGGATCCTGCCATTCTTCGTGCTATTGCAGATCCGGTGGCCTGTCATCGTCGCGTATCTGGTCGCCGACTTCGTCTTGGATACCACCATCTTCCGGCTGTTCGGCATCTACACGTCGGGTTCGGATATGAAGTGGTGGGTGGTCGGCGGCGTCAACTTCGGTGTGTGGGTGCACGCGGTGGTGCTCTCGTACCTGATCTTTGCTTTCGTCAAATCCCCGCCCCGCGAACCCCTACGCTCAATGCTCACTCCGAAATCTGCTGACAGCTCCGTCGGCGTGCTGTCGCAGGGCCGGTCGGGAGTTCCGGGCTGACCGGCCCGATTCGTTGTCGCCCAAAGGGGCGATCCCGAAATGTATGCGGCGTTGATAGATTCGCACGCATGACTGAATATCGGAAATTGCGGACATCCCATTGGCGTGCATATGGTGCGGTTGCTGTATCGACGATCGCCCTGGCCGGTGGAATGGTGATCGGGGCCGGTGAGGCTGCAGCGGCCGAGTCCATCACGGGAGAGGTCGGCTGTATCAACAGCACCGTGACCGGTGTCTGGGTGCAAGGGGCGTCGAGCACATCAGGTTGGGCGAAGTGGAGTGTCCCGATCGTGCTCGGGGGCCATTCGAAGGCGAATTTCAGTTACACCCTCAACAAGGGCGGTAATTACCAGGTCCACGTCGGATGCGGTGGTACTTCGAAATCGTGGAAGGTCAGTGCCAAATCCGGGTGGGTGTCCGGATCGGGAAAGAAGTTCCGGTGCAACGATATCTCTCCCGCACTGCAAGCGGCCGGTATCGCTGTTCTGAAGAAGAACCTCACGCAGGGTATCGCTTATCAGACCTGTAAGGTCGTGTAACCAACAGAGAACGAAGTGGGCGGTGGGCCGGAAGGACGTCGATGAGCAGTTGGTTGGGTGTCGTGGATCTGACAGCGGGGCAAATAACCTTGCGCCCACTGCGATTGGATGACACCCGGCAACTCGCCGATGTCGTCGACGACCCGGAGCCCTACCGCTGGACCAGCGGCGTCCCCGCCGACGTCGAATCGGCCCGGCAGTGGATCGAGAAGGCGCTCGCCGATCCGGAACGCCGGGTCGCGTATGCGGTCGTCGACAACGCCACCGGCCGGCTCCTCGGCACCACCAGTTTCTACGAGATCGACCAGGCCAACCTGTCGACGTCGATCGGCTACACCTACTACGCCACCGACGCGCAGGGTACGACGGTCAACCCGACCGCCAAATATCTCCTTCTCAGGCACGCGTTCGAGGAGTGCGGTGCGGTGCGCGTGGTGTGGCACACCCACGAGTCGAACGCGCAGTCGCGGGCGGCGATCGCCAAACTCGGTGCGACGTTCGAGGGGCTGCTGCGCAAGCACAGAAGACACGGAACCGGGGCAGGGGCGAGCGCAGCGACGGGGGCCACGACGGGCTGGCGGACGACTGCCCAGTACGCGATGACCGACGACGACTGGCCGGCGGCCCGTGCGGTGCTGCTGGGCCGGATCAACGGTTCGTCGTAGCCGTCCGGGCACCTGTGCATGGTCTCCGTCGTATGTTCACCTGCCGGTCGCTCTCGTGTGGTTGTCCAGACCGGTGGATGACACGCCCGACGTGACTATCCCGACACGCCGCACGATCGAGAATTTTCTGTTGTGGAAACTTGCCAGTGCTCTGACCTGCTGTTACAGCGGTATCCACCGCCAAATTCCCCAGGCTTTCCCCATTGTGTGCACAACGATCCCGGTCGTCTACACAGAAACTCCACAAGCAGTCAACAACTCTGTCCACAGGCCCGGTTGAGAGCGCTGCGCCATAGGGCCTAATGTCTCCCGCAGTGTTTCGGCGGACCGGGGTGCGATCGATCAGGGGAGGATCGGGAGAGCCGCGCGGTACGTCGCGACACGAACCTTCCGGTGCATGCCGGTACGGTCGGGACAGGTCGGATGCGAGTTCGGCAGGCAGTACTGAGGGGTTGACACGTGGCAGTTGTCGATGATCGCGGGGCGGCACCCGGGTCCGACGAGGGACCACCGGAGCAGGACTTCGGTAGGCAGCCCCCGCAGGATCTGACTGCCGAACAGTCGGTGCTCGGCGGCATGATGCTGTCCAAGGACGCCATCGCCGATGTCATCGAGCGGGTGCGTTCGGGCGATTTCTACCGCCCCGCCCACCAGTCCGTGTACGAGGCCATCATGGAGCTCTACGGCAAGGGCGAGCCCGCGGACGCGGTCACCGTGTCGGCCGAGCTCGAGCGCCGTGGCGAGTTGCGCAAGATCGGCGGCGCCCCGTACCTGCATACCCTGATCTCGACGGTCCCCACCGCCGCCAACGCCGGTTACTACGCCGAGATCGTCGCCGAGAAGGCGATCCTGCGCAGGCTCGTCGAGGCCGGCACCAGGATCGTCCAGTACGGCTACGCCGGCGCCGACGGCCAGGACGTCGCCGAGGTCGTCGACCGGGCGCAGGCCGAGGTGTACGAGGTCACCGAGCGGCGCACCGCCGAGGACTATGTGCCGCTCGAAGAGCTGCTCCAGCCGACGATGGACGAGATCGACTCGATCGCCTCCCGCGGAGGATTGTCACTCGGCGTGCCCACCGGTTTCGCCGACCTCGACAAGCTCACCAACGGCCTGCATCCGGGCCAGATGATCATCGTCGCCGCCCGGCCGGGTGTGGGTAAGGCGCTGGCTCTCGACACCCCGCTGCCCACCCCCAATGGCTGGACGACGATGGGCCGGGTCGCGGTGGGGGATTACCTGCTCGACGCCGACGGCCGCCCCACCCGCGTGGTCGCCGCCACCGACGTGATGACCGACCGGCCCTGCTTCGAGGTCGAGTTCAACGACGGTGCGGTGCTCGTCGCCGACGAACAGCACCAGTGGGTCGCCGAGGTCGACGGTGAACGCGTCACCATGACCACCGAGGCGCTGCGTGGGCACGTCGGTTGCGCCATCGTCCGCAACACCAAACCGCTCGAACTGCCTCGCAAGCATGTCGCGTACGGCCCGTATACAGTTGCCGCCCTTGCCGGTATGGCGTTCGATGATCCCGAGATCGCCATGCGTATCGACGCAGAGGGCCCGGTCGACGTGATGACACTGATGGCCGATCTCGGTGGCCTGATCCCGCTGGAGTACCTGCGCGGTTCGATCGCCCAGCGCCGCGCTCTCCTCGCCGGTCTGCTCGACGCCCGCGCCACCGTCGACGAGGACGGCTGGATCATCGTGCCCGCCGCCACCCGCCACATGACCGCGGTGGTCGCCGACCTCGTTGCGGGACTGGGGTACAACTACAAGCGTTCGGCCACCGGCTGGCTCCGCGTCGACGCCGACGATGATGTGTTCACGTTGCACCACAAGGCGATCCGTCACAAGGAGCTGCGCCGCAAGGCTGGTGTGCGGCGCGTCGTGTCGGTGCGTCCGGTGCCGAGCGTGCCGGTGCGCTGCGTGCAGGTCGACAACGACGACGCGATGTATCTCGCCGGTGAGGCGATGGTCCCCACCCACAACTCCACGCTCGCAATGGATTTCCTGCGTTCGGCGTCGATCGGCCATCACCTGACGTCGGCGATGTTCTCGCTGGAGATGTCGAAGATCGAGATCGTGATGCGCCTGCTGTCGGCGGAGGCGAAAATCAAACTCGCCGACATGCGTTCGGGTTCGATGAGCGACGATGACTGGAGCCGCCTGGCCCGCCGCATGGGTGAGATCTCCGAGGCCCCGCTGTTCATCGACGACTCACCCAACCTGACGATGATGGAGATCCGCGCCAAGGCCCGCCGCCTCAAACAGCGCCATGACCTGAAACTCGTTGTCGTGGACTACATGCAGCTGATGACCTCGGGCAAGAAGGTCGAATCCCGCCAGCAGGAGGTCTCCGAGTTCTCCCGCTCCCTCAAGCTTCTCGCCAAGGAACTCGAGGTCCCGGTCGTCGCCATCTCCCAGCTCAACCGTGGTCCCGAACAGCGCACCGACAAACGCCCCCAGGTCTCTGACCTGCGCGAATCGGGTTGTCTCCCGGCGTCGGCACGTATCTGGCGCGCCGACACCGGAACCGAGGTCACTCTCGGCGAGCTTCTGGAAACGGGGGAGCAGCCGCTCGTCTGGTCGTTGGACGAACGCCTGCGTCTGGTCACCCGGCCGATGGTCAAGGTATTCCCCAGCGGCCGAAAGGAAGTGCTGCGAGTCCGCACCGCTTCGGGTCGCACCGTGGAGGCGACCGGCAACCATCCATTCCTGACTGTCGACGGCTGGATTCCGTTGGCCGAGATCGGGATCGGCGAGCGTATCGGCGTACCTCACACCGAGGACCGATCACCGCGACCGGCAGGCACTTCACCCGCGAAGGTGGAAGGCGCCGACGCCCGCACCGTCTCCCGCGAGCTTCATGCGCTCCTGGAAGCACCCGAACTCATCCCGGCCGGCCTCGACGCCGCTGCCGAGTCCCGTGCGCAGCGCGCACGCTCGGTCCTCGCCCAGGCCGCGCACCTCCTAGACGGCATCGACATCGACCTCGACATCAGCAACAACGTCCACTGGGATGAGATCGTGTCGCTCGAATCCCTTGGTGTACAAGATGTTTACGACGGCACCGTCCCCGGCACACACAACTTCATCGCTAACGGCGTAGCCGTCCACAACTCCCTGGAGCAGGACGCCGACATGGTCATCCTGCTCCACCGCCCCGACTCCATCGAACGCGACGACCCCCGCGCAGGCGAAGCCGACATCATCGTCGGCAAACACCGCAACGGCCCCACCGCCACCATCACCGTCGCCCACCAACTCCACCTGAGCCGCTTCGTCGACATGGCCCGCGGCTAGCTGCTGCTGCTGTCGAGATGCAGCGAAGATTAGCAAGAGTGCCCTGCTTGTTTAACAAGCTCCCGACCGGGGAAAAACTGGGCTGACCACTACGTATTGTTCTGTTCTCGTGTCTTCAGGGACGGATTCCTGCTAGATTTGCTGCTAATTCCGCATGGAGTGGTGGTAGCCATATGACTGAGGACAGCGATCCTGAGGCGACCTGGAAGTTTCGGCTCGCCGGATCCGAGAGGATTCGTGTCTGGAGTTGGCAGAAGGATGGTCCACCAGACCTTGGACTCATCTTTCCTGTACGACGGCCACGCTCCTCGGCAAGGCAAAAGCACATCCCTGTAACCGCCTACTCGGTGACGATGGGTGATCATCTTGAGCTCGAGTCTGGTCTGGAGCACGATCTTCTTCGTCGTCTTGATCGGCTTCCGCATATTCAAGCGCTCGTGCCCCAGCCCTGTGTGCTTGTAGGGGAAGGTGCGGCGAGAGTACGGAACGTGCCGGACTTACTCACGGTTTGAACCGCCCCGGGGGTTGTCGGAGGCTCTCGAATCTGTGAAGGATGGAGAGCATGGCAGCACCACGGAAGTACAGCGTTGAGCTGAAGGAGCGGGCGACGCGGATGGCGATGGAGGCCCGTAA
>WBZQ01000661.1_pt1 | contig 26111 bp, 19 predicted proteins | sample 5204251 | NCBI WGS metagenome assembly WBZQ01 (sample SAMN12412402, study PRJNA552823) | activated sludge metagenome | isolation source: activated sludge from nitrification reactor of wastewater treatment plant... | place: USA: Virginia | collected 2017-09
CTACGACATCACCTTTAACGGGTTCTCCGTCGGCACCTTCGCCATCGGCGAGTCCGCCTACATCCGTTCCACCGGCCATTTCAACGCTGCCGAGCTGACGATCTGTTTCAACCAGATCGCCTACAGCGCTTTCGCACCGCCGATCCGCAACGAGCAGATCCCGCAATTCCGGGGCTGGTCCATCGAGGACTACTTCGATCACCAGTTGCCCAGCATGCTGATCAAGAATATGTCCGCCCGGTTCCGGCGGCCGGTCAACGCCCAACAGTTCTCCGCCCGCCTGCTGTGCACGGGTTTCGAGGTGGTGCAACGGCGCTTCCGCTACCTGAAAGTGCCGTGCGCCATCGAATTCTGGGATGAGCACGGCGGATTCGCATCCGCCGAGGTCGAACTCGCGGCGCTGAACATCCCATGACCGAGTACCGGTCGGACCCAGACCAGGGCGCACCCCCGCCGGAACGTCGCACCGTGTGGCAGCGCGTCGCCGCCGAGGCCGCAGACCGGACCGGGGAGGTCGCGCTGCGGCGCTGCGACGGGACCGGCACCGTGTCCTACGGTCAGCTGGATCCGCTGACGCAGCGGATTGCAGCGGATCTCGCGAACGCGTCGGCCGGCCCGGGCGACCGGCTGCTCATCGTCTCCGACAGCGGGCCGGAAACCTACCTGGCCGTACTGGCCTGCGCCCGCATCGGAGCCATCGCGGTGATGGTCGACGGCGCGATGCCACCGGCCACCATCAATCGTTTCGCCGAGATCACCACCCCGTCGGCCATCGCGTTCGCCCCGGGCAGCGGGCTCTCCGCCGGCGCACTGCCCGAGAAGCTGCGCGCGCTACCGATCATCGACATCGGAATCGACTCTGCGGCAACCGATACCGCACCGCAGCCGGATGCCGTCGTCGACGGGTCCGGACCCGATGATCCGGTGGCGATGATTTTCACCAGTGGCACCACCGGGGAACCGAAGGCCGTGCTGCTGCCGAATCGCACCTTCTACGCCGTCGCCGACATCCTGGCGGCCGAAGGGTTGGACTGGATCGACTGGGCGCCCGGGGAGACCACGTATTCGCCGTTGCCGGCGACCCACATCGGCGGGCTGTGGTGGATCCTGAACTGCCTGATGCACGGCGGTGTCTGCATCACCGGCGGTGAGCACACCACGTCCCTGCTGGACATCCTGCAGACCCACGGGGTCACCACCACCTGCCTGGTCCCGACCCTGATCGGCCGACTGGTCACCGAGCTCCGGTCCACCGGCGCGGGGTTGCCGCCGTCGTTGCGGTTCGTCGGCTACGGCGGATCCCGGGCGGTCGCGGTCGACGTCGACCACCTCGAACTGGCCGGCGTGCGTACCGCACAGGTCTACGGGTTGAGCGAAACCGGCTGTACCGCACTGTGTCTGCCCACCCACGAGGGCTCCATCGACCGGATCGCCGTCGGTGCGGTGGGACGACCGTATCCCGGTGTGCTGACCCGGATCGACGAAACGGGCACGCTCTGGATCAAATCCCCGGCGAACATGCTGGAGTACTGGGCCAATCCGGACAAGACCGCCGAGGTCCTCGTCGACGGTTGGGTGAACACCGGCGATCTGCTGGAGCAGGGCGACGACGGGTACTTCTACATCCGGGGCCGCGCCTCGGAGATGTTCATCTCCGGCGGCGTGAACGTCGCCCCCGACGAGGTGGACCGGATCGCCGAAGCCGTTACCGGCGTTCGCGAAGCGGCGTGTTTCGAGATCCCGGATGCCGAGTTCGGTGCGCTGATCGGGCTGGCGGTGGTGCCCGCCGATCCGGTCGACGACGGCCGGGACCGCCGCCTCAAGCAGGCAATCGCCGCGCGCTTCCGGGACGAGTCGGAGCCGATGGCGCGCCCGGCCAGAATCGTCACCGTCGAGGCGATCCCCCGGACGGCGTCCGGCAAGGTCATCCGTGCCGAGTTGACCCGGACCGTACCCGGAGTGGCATCCGGTGGCTGACGCAGTGCGCGAGCGGATTCTGGCCGCCCTCTCCGATGTGCTCTACGTCGACGACTCGGACTTCACCTCGGGGGACGAGACCGATCTTCGTGATCTCGGGTTGGATTCGGTTCGCTTTGTGCTGCTGATGAAGCAGCTCGGCGTGGACCGCGCCTCCGACCTCCCGCAACTCCTCTCCGAGAACCTGTCAGTCGCCGGGTGGATTCGCGAGTTGGAGGGTCGGTGACCACGGCCGGCACCGGGCGGTCGATTCGCGTTCCACTGAGCCGGTCACAGCGCAATATCTACAACGGCGTCGTGCAGGACGGCGATCCTGCCCTGTACCTCATCGGCCGGCGCTACCGGTTCCAGCCGCTGGGGCTTCCGGCGCTGCTGTCCGCGCTGGACGCGACCATCCGGGCCAACCCGGTGCACCTGTGCGTACTGGAGCCCGGCGGCGAGGACGGCTACCCGGTACTGGCCCCGAGGCTGCGGGTCGACGAACTGATCCGGGTGTGCACCGATGACGCGACCGATACCGCCGCACAGCTGAAGGCCACCTGGGCACCGGGCCTGCTCGGTGTACCCCTGGTGCGCTACATCGTGCGGACCGACGACGACGGGGCGGTTTGCGGCCTGGACGCCTACTGTCACCACCTCCTACTCGACGGCGGCGGCACCGCGATCATCGAGGGCCATCTCGGTGGATACCTTTCCGGAGACGCCGAATTCATCTCCAGCGCAGAGGGTTTACGGAGCCTGGAACAGGCACACCGGCGGGAGGCGGCGCTGATCGACGACGCGCTGCAGCGCCTGACCGCCGCCGCCACAGTCGAACTGCGCGCCGACGCCGAGAACCATCGACGCGCCGACTCCCGCCCGCCCGGGCATGCCGCGCGCGGCGTACCGACCGAATCGGTCGTCATCGAGGGCGCCGACTACGCCGCGCTCCTGGCGGCGTGCCAGGCACAGCGGGTTCCCCTCAATGTCCTGGTGGCTGCCGCGGCGACGGCCGTCGATGCGGGCGAGCGGGGCGGCACCGATGCACTGTTGGTGCACGCCATCGACAACAGATTCGGCGAGCCCGACCTCGATGTCGCCTCCTGCCTGGTCAATTCGGTGCCCCAGCAGGTCCGGTTCGCCCCGTTTGCCTCCGTCGGCGATCTGGTGCGGTCGATGGATCGCGGCTACGTCAAGGCGCTGCGCCGCCGGTGGTTGCGCGAAGAGCGGTACCGCCGGATGTATCTGGCGATCAACCGCGCGACCGGAGTCGACGCGCTGACCCTGAACTATCTGCCGCAGCCGTGCGCACCGTCGCTGCGGCCCTTTCTGGCCGAACCGCCGCTGACCACCGACATCGGTCCGATCGAGGGCAGGACCGTTGCCGCGATCGCCGACGAGGCAGCGCACCGACTGCAGATCGCGATTTGTGACCGGGCGGATCTACCCACCGGAGCGGCGGTTTCCGGGATTGCCGAGCAGATCGCCACGGTACTGAAATCCTTTGCCGCGAACTGGGACAGGCCCGTTGCACTGACCGTCGGCAAATGGCAGGTTCTCACCACCGGCGGCACACTCGCCCCGGGCGCCGGCGCCGCGCCTGAACACCGCGGCGGGCCGGCCTGGTTCACCTCCGGACCCGACGGGCTCACCCGCCGCCCGCATCTGCTTCCCTGGCTGGCCTGGCTGGAAGAGAACCAGGTCGTGCCCGGTGAGGTGCTGGTGGTCACCGACGACGGCACCGACCGGACCGTCGACCTGGTGCTGGCCGGCCATCTCGCCGGCTGCCCGTACTGCCCCTGCGACTCCGCACGGCAGGCCGAGGAGCGTGCGGCCCGGATCGCCGAAACCGGGATCGGAGTACGGATCATCGACCCCGGGGCGGTCCAGCTGGGCACCGAGGTCGACGTCACCACTCGGGTACGCATCGGCGCTCGGCTGGAGATCGTCGCCGCCGACCCGGACCTGGGCGAGCGCACCGCGTACCTGATGCCGACTTCGGGGACGACCGGCGAAGCCAAACTCGTCGAGGTGAAACACCGTTCGCTTGCCGCGTTCTGCGCCGGCATCGCACAGTCGTACGGCTGGGGGCCGACGGACACCGTGCTGCAGTGCGCGCCACTGACCTCCGATATCAGCGTCGAGGAGATCTTCGGCGCGGTACGCGGCGGGGCGGCACTGATCCGTTCCGCCGCCACCCGGACCGGCGATCTCCCGGCTCTGACCCGCGACGTGGTGAGCAGCGGGGTGACCGTGCTGGATCTACCCACGGCGCTGTGGCACTTGCTCTGCGAGGACCCCGACGCGATCGCGGCGATCGGCGGTTCGCGGCTACGCCAGGTCATCATCGGCGGGGAACCGGTGCGTGGCACCGCCGTCGACCGCTGGGTCGAATCACCGGCCACCCGGGGTATCGCGCTGATCTCCACGTACGGGCCCACCGAGACCACGGTGATCGTCAGCCTGCTCCCACTGGCCGGCGACGGCGCCGGGGGCGAACCGGGGACGCGGTCCCGGGTGGGGCGACCGCTGCTTCCCGACACGGTGTTCGTCGCATTCGGCGAAATCGTGGTGGTCGGCGACCCCGTCGCGGCCGGGTATCTGGGACGGCCGTCGGTTTCGTTCGGCACCGTCGTGGGGCCCGACGGGATGTCCCGGCCGGTGTTCGCCACCGGAGACCGGGTGCGAATCGTCAACGGTCACCCGGTGTTCGCCGGGCGCCGTGACGCCCTGGTGAAGATCTCCGGACGGCGGGTCGACACGGCCGCCATCGGCACCCGGATCGGCGCCGATGCCGCCATCGTCGATCTGGCGGTCGAAGTCTCCGACGGCGCGCTGGGCGTTTGGTTCTGTACGCCGCGGACACCCGGCGGCGACGACGATCCCCCTGTCGCGGCGCGGATCCGCGGGATCCTCGCCTCCTCGGGCGTGGCGTCGTTCTTCGTCGTCGGAGTGCCGGGCATTCCACGCAAGCCGAACGGCAAGGTGGACCGCACCGCGCTGCCGCAGCCTCCCGGATGCACCGAGCACGATCCGGGGGCCGGCGGTCGCGCGGTGGCGCTTGCCGCGCTGTGGAGCGGTGCCCTCGGCCGGCCCATCGGCACCGGGTCCTCACTACTCGAGGAGGGCATCGGTTCACTCGATCTGATCAAGATCCTGCCGCCGACCCGCCGGCTCCTCGGTTGGCAGCTTTCGATTTTCGATCTCATCAGCGCCGACACCGCCGCCGAACTCGCGGCGACCGCGCCCCGGATCCCCGCCGAGCCGGATCCGGCGACCGTCGCCGAGATCGACCGCGACATGTCGGTCTGGGAAAGCCGCCGGACCCGTCGTCCCGCGGGTGAACCGGTGGCCAACCGCACCGACACCGCCGTTGTGCTGGGCGCATCCGGGATTCTCGGTCGCGGCTTCGCCGAGGCTGTGCTGGCCGCGCGCCGCGCCGGCACCCCGCTGCCCGATGTGGTGTTGGCGATGCGTTCGGCGCTGCCCGACGGGGACCCGTGGGAGTCGTTGGCGGGGATGCCCGGGGTCCGCCTGGCGCGGATGCCCGACGGGTTCGGCCCCGCGGAGGTCGACGCGCTGCTGTGCGATACCGGTGCGACGACTCTGGTGAACTGCATCGGCAGCGCGAACATGCTGGTGCCCTACGCGGATCTGCGACCGGCGAATCTGGACATCGTTCCGGTCACCATCGACGCCTGCCTGCGTCGCGCGGTCAGCCTGGTGCACCTGTCCACCTCGGTCGTCGTCGATCAGATCGGGGCGCGCCACGTCGTCGATCCCCGCCGGGCTCCCTACCCGTACGCGGCGGTCAAGGCGCTGGCCGAGGTCGTCGTGGCCGGCGCCCCCGATGACTTGGACTTCACCATGGTGCGGCTGCCGCGGATCCTCGGTGAGCCCGATCAGCTGGTCGATTCCAGCGACATCCTGGTATCGATGGTCGATGCGTGCGCCGCGCTGGGCGTCCGCCCGCGGCTGGTCGTGCGCGAAGAGGTGACCACGGGCCGCGCTGCGGCACAGTCGATCCTGCGCCGGTTGCCCGGTCCCGGCGGGCCGCGACGCCTGGGCCGGGACATCACCGCGCTGCGCGGGACGGTCGTCGACTATTCGGTGTTCCTGGCCGACTTCGCGCCCGATGAGCTCGACGTGGCGGACTGGAAGCGGCGGCTCGATGACAGCGGCTGGGCCCAGGCGAATCCCGGACGCTGGTCGATCATCGACGCCTGGTTGTCCCTGGGGACACGGCTGGACGGGCGCGACTACGGCGAGTTCCTCGCGGCGTGTCCGTCCATCGATCTCGACGTTCGGTCGGTGACCCAGCTCGACGCACCACCGGAGGATCTCCGGGAACTTTGCGCCACAAGATCACGACTGATATTCGACGGGCCCCGCGGGGGGTATCGAGAAGGGATTGCGCCGTGACGGATCTGGCAGCACAGCACGACGAGGTGGCCGCCCGACGCATCGAACTCGACGTAACCGGGATGACGTGCATGATGTGCGCCCGACGCGTCGAGAAGTTCCTGAACAGGCTCGACGGCGTGCAGGCCTCGGTCAAGATCGCCACCAAGATCGCCACCGTCGATGCGGCACCCGGGGTCACCGTCGAGCAGCTGTGCGACGCGGTGCAGCGTGCCGGCTATGCGGCCGTCGAGCGGGAACCGGGATCCCTGCTGCCGCAGCCGGACCCGAACTGCAAGCGAGGCTGGTGGGTGGCACTGTTCGACCGGTTCACCGGAGGCCGAGACCGATAGGCCCGGCGAACCGAATCCGGCGTCTCGCCGTTCCCATCATCATCGGGTGGGTTGCCGTCGTCGCACTGCTGAACACCGCGATCCCACCGCTGGAGGTGGTCGGGAAGATGCGAGCGGTGTCGATGAGCCCCGGGTATGCGCCATCGGTCACCGCGATGAAACGCATCGGCGAGGTGTTCGGCGAATTCCACTCGGACAGTTCGGTGATGATCGTGGTCGAGGGTGAGAATCCGCTGGACGCCGACGCCCATCATGCCTACGACCGGCTGGTTCACCGGCTGCGCGAGGACCACACCCACGTCGAGTTCGTCCAGGACCTCTGGAGTGACCCGCTGACCGCAGCCGGCGTGCAGAGCAACGACGGGATGGCCGCCTACGTGCAGGTCTACCTGGCCGGTAACCAGGGGGAATCCCTGGCCAACGAGTCGGTGCAGGCGGTCCAGCGGGTGGTATCGCAGACCACCGCCCCACCGGGGGTACGGATCTACGTGACCGGCCCGTCGGCGCTGGCCTCCGACGAGCAGCAGGCCGGTGATCGCAGCGCGATCGTCATCACGCTGCTCACCTTCGTGGTCATCACCGCGATGCTGGCGCTGGTCTACCGGGCCATCGGCACGGTACTGATCGTGCTGGCAATGGTGCTGCTCGGGCTGCTGGCGTCCAGGGCAACGGTGGCACTGCTGGCCTACCACCAGGTGATAGGTCTGACCACGTTCGTCACCAACCTGCTGGTCACCTTGACGATCGCCGCGGCCACCGACTACGCGATCTTCCTGATCGGCCGCTATCAGGAGGCCCGGACCAACGGGGAGGACCCGGAAGCCGCCTACTACACGATGTTTCACGGCACCGCGCATGTCATTGTCGCGTCGGGTTCCACGATCGCCGGGGCAACGCTGTGCCTGCACTTCACCCGGCTGCCCTACTTCCAGACCCTCGGTATCCCGCTCGCCGTCGGGATGGTCGTCGCGGTGTCGGCGGCCGTCACCCTCGGCCCCGCAGTCGTCGCGGTGGCGTCGAGGTTCGGTCGTCTGGAACCCAAACGGGCCGTGCGGATCCGGGAGTGGCGCCGGGTCGGTGCGCTGATCGCGCGTTGGCCCGCACCGGTGCTGCTGGGCGCCACCGCGTTGTCGCTGATCGGGCTGGTGACCCTGCTGGGTTACCGCACCAACTACAACGAACGCAACTACCTGCCCGGTTCGCTGCCGGCGATGGCCGGCGATGCCGCCGCCGAGCGGCACTTCTCCACCGCGCGGATGAACCAGGAGTTCCTGCTCATCGAAACGGACCGCGACGTCCGCAACCCCGCGGACTTCCTGGTGCTCGACCGGATCGCCAGGGCGGTGGTCGCAGTGCCGGGTATCAGCCGCGTCCAGGCGATCACCCGGCCCGACGGCACACCGACGAAGTTCAGCACGCTTCCCGCCCAGCTGAGCATGCAGGGCGCAGTGCAGAACCTCAACGAGGAGTATCTGCGGGACCGGATCCGCGGCGGACGCCAGCAGACCGCCGACATCGCGGCCACGATCGACACCCTGACGCGGATGCAGACGCTGCTGACCGATATGGCTGCCACGACCCACACCATGGTGGCGAAGATGCATCAGACCGTCGAGGACGTCGCCCAATTACGGGATGGTATCGGTGATTTCGACGACTTCCTGCACCCGTTGCGCAGCTACCTGTACTGGGAACCGCACTGTTTCGACATCGGCCTCTGCTGGTCCGTGCGATCGATTTTCGATGCCCTCGACGGCGCCGACGTCGCGACCGCCGACCTGGATGCACTCGTCGTCGACCTGGACCGCATCGACACCCTGATGCCGCAGCTGCTGGCGCAGATCCCAGCCCAGATCACGACGCTGCGCAACACGAAAGAGTCGCTCGCACAAGTCACCTCGGCCCAGGGGGGACTGCTGGAGCAGACCAGCGCCATGCAGCGCGGCCAGACCGCGATGGGACGGGCCTTCAACGATGCCCGCAACGACGACACCTTCTACCTGCCCCCGGAGACCTTCGAGAACCCGGACTTCACCAAGGGCATGAAGAATTTCGTGTCCCCGGACGGACACGCCGTCAGGTTCATCATCACCCACGACGGCGATCCCCTCACCCCGGAGGGCATCACCCGCATCGACGGCATCAAACTGGCGGCCAGGGAGGCCGTGAAAGGCACACCGCTGGAAGGGGCGACGGTCCGCGTCGCCGGTACCACGTCGGTGTTCAAGGACATGAAAGACGGAAACAACTACGACCTCTGGGTGGCCGGCATCTCGGCGATGTGCCTCATCTTCGTCGTCATGCTGATCGTCACCCGCAGCCTGGTCGCCGCCGGGGTGATCGTCGGTACCGTCGTGGTGTCGCTCGGCGCGTCGTTCGGGCTGTCGATGTTGTTGTGGCAACACATCATCGGCCTGGACCTGCATTTCATGGTGCTGGCCATGGCGTTGATCGTCCTGCTGGCCGTCGGTGCCGACTACAACCTGCTGCTGGTCGCACGGTTCAAGGAGGAGATCCACGCCGGGTGCAGGACCGGCATCATCCGGGCGATGGGCGGTACCGGATCGGTGGTGACGTCCGCGGGTTTGGTGTTCGCGTTCACCATGATGTCCATGGCTGTCAGCGAACTCGTCGTGGTGGCGCAGATCGGCACCACCATCGGGCTCGGACTGCTGTTCGACACCCTGGTGATCCGGTCCTTCATGACACCGGCGGTCGCCGTGCTGCTGGGCCGTTGGTTCTGGTGGCCGCAGATGGTCCGGACCCGTCCCGCGCCGTCGCCCTGGCCGCAGCCGCTCAACAGCACCCGGGCAGGCTAGCCCCCGCCCTCGGCGCCCAGTGCGACGTCGCCGTCCTCGTCAACCAGATGCTCGCCGAATGCCTCTGCCGCACCATTGCGGTCGGCACGGCGCCGCAGCTCCAGCACCCGCTCGACGGCGACGACCAGCAGCAGTGACACCCCGAACGCCGGGAACAGCACACTGAGCACCAACGCCGCGATCGCCAGGCCGACGACGGTGCGAGTGGGGGTGTCGGCGCGGGTCCGGTCCCCGGCCGGGCCGGGTAGCCCGGTGCGGCCGGCCGGCCGTCGCTTCCACCACATCAGAAACCCGGTGGCCACCATGGTCAGCACGCCCAGACAGGCCAGGGTGGCGGTGATCCGGGTGAGCAGACCGAGCTGGTGCCCCATGTGCATGTCGATGCCGAGGCTGGTCAGGCGCGACAGTGCACCGTCCTGCGCGGCGGTGGCGTTGGCGATGGTGGCTCCGCTGAACCGGTCGAGGTAGAGCGTGCGCTGCTCGGAGAGCCGCTGCGGCCAGGGGTTGACCACCGCGTAGCTGCCGTACACGGTCTGCCCGTCCACCACCGAGTCCGCCGGCGGGATGATCGAATAGCCGGCAACCATGTTCTCGGCCTTGGCGATCCGGTCGATATCGGCCAGCGACAGGGTGGCGGCGGACGGCCCGCCGGGATGCGAGGCGTAGATCGGGTCGTCGGTGGCCGCCCAGGCGATGCGCCGGCCGAGGCGGTCGTAGTCGCCCAACGTCGCCGGGGTCGACGGCGCGGACACACTCAGCGAGGGAGCGACGGTGGCCGACACCGCCCGCCAGTTCTCTCCCCAGTACCGGGTCCAGGTCAGCCCGGACAGGATGTAGCAGATCAGCAGGACCGAGATGACGATGCCGGTCCCGGCGTGCAGGTCACGCCACCGGATCCGGCCGCCGCGGCGCCACCGGATCTTCAGCAGAGGTTTGGCACTCTCGATGGCGCGCGGCCACCACAGGTAGGTGCCGGTGAGCAGCAGAACCAGGATCCACACGGCGGTCAGTTCGAACCACAGGTTGGCCACGCCGACCCCGATGGTGGCGTCCGGATAGGCGGCCGGGTTGCTCAGGTGCCCGAGCGACGGCAGCGGAATCGTGGGCCCGTCGTTGCCGAACATCCGGTGCACCTGGTTGGCGAAACCGACCAGGCCGGAAAGGGATTCACGCTGGCCCAGGTAGTTGCCGGTGTACGGGTCGACGAACACCTGGGTGAGCTCGGACTCCCCGTGTTCGGCGGCGTCCGGGGCGCGGAAGTCGACCCGGGTGGAGCGGCCGGGCCCGGCCGGCGGGACGACGGCGTCCAGGACGTAGTCGGCGCCCAGCCGGTGCTTGGCGGTGGTCACCTGTTCGTCCAGCGGCACCGACTCCGGCCCCTGGGCGACCAGCAGCAGGTTGCCGTTGAGCGCATCGTCGATCGGCTGGCTGTAGAGAATGACCAGCCCGGAGCAGGCGAGGGTCACCAGGACCGGCGCGGCGAACAACCCGACCCAGAAATGCAGTCGCCAGATGCGCCGCAGCACGGCCGCGTCGGCGCGACGCTCGGGAGAGGTCACAGCATGACCCCGAACATGACGGCCATGCCCGCGGCCGCCATCGCCTGGCCGGCGTCACCGGCACCGTCCCACCCGCTGCCCCCGGATCGCCGACAGACGATCAGCCGGTAGAGCCACCACAGCGCGGCGACGGCGAACAGAACCGTGAAGATCCAGTTCACTCCGGTGATCAGCGGTGGGGTGTGCGCGTGCATTCCGGGGGCGGCACCCGCGTGGCCGTGGTGCGCGGCGTGCCCGACGGCCGAGGTCCCGCCGTCGGCCGGAACCGGCGTCAACCCACCGCCCATGACGGCGTACATCCAGACCATCGCCAGCATCATCACGCAGTGATACGCGTTGACGGTCCGACCGCCGCGCACCGACAGCGTCCGGAGTCCGAACCAGACCGCGGCGGCCAGGAAGATCAGCATCGGCGCGGTGGTCGGGAGTGCGGCGCTGGCCGGCCAGGCCATCGCCACCATCGCGACCGCCATCAGGATGTGCAGCCCCTGGTCAACCAGGTCGGCGCGGCGGTGTTCGCCCCGGGCCAGCGCGATACCGCATTCGGCCGCGCTGACCAGGAAAAGTGCGGTGACCAGCCACCGCAGCCACAGATCGTCGATCATCACTGCAATTGTCGCGTGCGACCCCTCCGCGGTTCCCCGGCGGGTTGCCGAGTTCGCCCCGGCCAGCAGAACCAGCCGGTTTGGTCGCGGGCGGTCCCGGTGTCGAACCGCCCGGGTAGGCTCCGTACCAGACGCTCAGACCCACCGGTTGGTCGACGTAGAAGAAGGGTGCCCCATGCCGATCGCGATCGCCGAAGAACACCTTGCCCTGGCCGATTCGGTCCGCGCACTCGTCGCTCGCATCGCCCCCTCCGAGGTTCTGCACGAAGCCCTGGAAACGCCGCTGCAGAACCCGCCACCGTACTGGCGAGCAGCCGCCGAACAGGGCCTCACCGGGATCCACCTGTCCGAGGAGGTCGGCGGAGCCGGCTACGGAATCCTCGAGCTGGCCATCGTGTTGGCCGAGTTCGGCTACGGCGCGGTGCCCGGCCCGTTCGTCCCGTCGGCGATCGCCAGCGCGCTGATCGCCGCCCACGATCCCGGCTACCCGCTGCTGGCCGAACTGGCCGCCGGCGAGACCATCGCCGCCTACGCCATCGACTCCGGGCTGACCGCCACCCGCACCGGTGACGCGCTGGTGATCCGCGGCGAGGTCCGCGCGGTTCCGGCCGCCGGGCAGGCCGCGGTGCTGGTGCTGCCGGTGGCCATCGACAGCGGCGAGGAATGGGTGGTGCTCGACGCCGCCGACCTGGAGATCGTCGAACGCACCAGCATCGACCCGGCGCGCCCGATCGCCGACGTGCGGGCCAACGCGGTCGAGATCGGCGACGAGAAAGTGCTGACCAACCTGTCACGCACCCATGCCCGGGCGCTGATGTCGACCCTGCTGTCCGCCGAGGCGGTCGGCGTCGCCCGCTGGTCGACCGACTCCGCGTCGGCCTACGCCAAGATCCGGGAGCAGTTCGGCCGCCCGATCGGGCAGTTCCAGGCCGTCAAGCACAAGTGCGCGGAGATGATCGCCACCACCGAGCGCGCCACCGCCGCGGTGTGGGACGCTGCCCGCGCACTCGACGAACGCGCGGCCGGGGACACCGACACCCACTACGAGTTCGCCGCCGCGGCGGCCGCCACCCTGGCGCCGGTGGCCGCCCAGCACTGCGCCCAGGACTGCATCCAGGTGCACGGCGGCATCGGCTTCACCTGGGAGCACGACACCAACGTCTACTACCGCCGTGCGCTGGCGCTGGTCGCCTGCTTCGGCCGGTCCGACGACTACCCGCAGCAGGTGGTCGACACCGCCACCAGCACCGGAATGCGCGGTATCGACATCGACCTCGATCCGGAGACCGAGCAGCTGCGCGCCGAGATCCGCGCCGAGGTGGCCACGCTGAAGGCGCTGACGGGCGGCCCCGAGCGCAACGCCGCGATCGCCGAGGGCGGCTGGGTGCAGCCGCATCTGCCGCGGCCGTGGGGCCGGGCGTCGGGGCCCGTCGAGCAGATCATCATCGCCCAGGAGTTCAGCACCGGCCGGGTGCGCCGGCCGGCCATGGGCATCGCCGCCTGGCTGATCCCGTCGATCGTGGCCTACGGCACCGACGAGCAGAAGCAGCGCTTCCTACCTCCCACCTTCCGTGGCGAAATGATTTGGTGCCAGCTGTTTTCCGAGCCCGGCGCCGGCTCGGACCTGGCGAGTCTGACCACCAAGGCCACCAAGGTCGACGGCGGCTGGCGGATCACCGGCCAGAAGATCTGGACCACCGGCGCGCAGTTCTCCGCGTGGGGTGCGCTGCTGGCCCGCACCGATGCCAGCGCCCCCAAGCACAACGGGATCACCTACTTCCTGCTGGACATGAAGGCCCCCGGCGTCGAGGTCAAGCCGCTGCGGGAACTGACCGGCAACGCCATGTTCAACACGGTGTTCATCGACGACGTCTTCGTGCCCGATGACATGGTGCTCGGCGAGGTCAACCGCGGCTGGGAGGTTAGCCGCAACACCCTGACCGCCGAGCGCGTCTCGATCGGCAGCAGTGAGCCCGGGTTCCTCGCGACGCTGGATCAGTTCGTCGCGTTCCTCGCCGACGGCGCGTTCGACCAGGTTCAGCAGCACGAGGCCGGCCGGCTGATCGCCGAGGGCCACGCCGCCAAACTGCTGAACCTGCGCTCGACGCTGCTCACCCTGGCCGGCGGCGACGCCATGCCGTCGGCGGCGATCTCCAAGTTGCTGTCCATGCGCACCGGGCAGGGCTACGCCGAGTTCGCGGTGGCGTCCTTCGGCACCGACGGCATCGTCGGCGACCCGGAGTCGTTGTCCGGCAAGTGGGTTGACTACCTGATGGGCAGCCGCGCGACGACGATCTACGGCGGCACCTCGGAGGTGCAGCTCAACATCATCGCCGAGCGGCTGCTCGGCCTGCCGAGGGATCCGTAACCGATGGACCAGCAGACCTACGACCGGGGACGCGAAATCCGCGCGCGGGTACTCGGCGAAGAGTCCGTGCGCGACGCCACGGCCGGCGGTGACGAGTTCACCAAGCCGCCGCGACGCCGGCCGCGACGGCCGGCCGGCCCGGACTGAGCGCGGCTACTGCGCCCCGTCGGTCGACTCGGGCTTGTCCCCGCCGGGGCGCATCACCGCGTCGATCCGGTCGCCGACGGCATCCACCCCGTCCCCGATCGCCTCGGTGACGGCATCGACCCGGTCCTCGACCAGCTGCTGGATGTTGGCCACCCCGTCTTCCAGGTTGGCCACGCCCTCGCCGATGTCGCGCAGCACCCGCTTGAGGATCTTGCCGGTGGGATTGCGCGGCAACTCGCTGACGAACACCACCTCGCGCGGCACCTTGTAGCGGGCCAGGTTGTCCCGGACGTAGGCCTTGACGGTTTCCTCGTCGATATCGGCACCGTCGGCCTTGACCACGAACGCCTTCAACCGGGCGCCCCACTCCTTGTCGTCGACGCCCAGCGCGGTCGCCTCGACGATCAGCGGATGCCCCGACAGCAGATCCTCCACCTCTGCGGGGAAGACGTTCTCGCCGCCGCAGATGATCATCTCGTCGTCGCGACCGCTGACGTAGAGCAGACCGTCGTCATCGAAATAGCCGACGTCGCCCGAGGACATCAACCCGTCGATGATCTGTTTGCCGCCACCGCCGGTGTAGCCCTCGAAGGGGAACGTGTTGCCGACGAAGATCCGGCCCACCTCGCCGGGCTTGGTGAGCTCGTTGCCGTTGTCGTCGATGATCTTGATCCGCACACCCTTGACCACCGGCCCGACTGTCGAGGGGTTCTTCTGCAGATCCTGCGGGCGGGCGATGGTGGCGAAGGCGATCTCGGTCGAGCCGTAGAGGTTGTAGACCACCGGTCCCAGGTCCTTCATGGCGCGGGTGGCCAGCTCGGCGCCCAGCTGTGAGCCGGAGACGAAGACGATCCGCAGGCTGGAGGTGTCCGGTTTGGTCTCCAGGCCGTCGCGGTAGTCCAGGATGCGCGACAGCATCACCGGCACCACCACCATCGCGGTGACGCCGTGCGCCTCGATGTCGGCCAGCACGGTGGCCGGCTTGAACCGGCGGCGCAGCACCAGGGTGTTGCCCAGCATCATGGCGATGGTGCCGTGCAGGAAGCCCAGCGCGTGGAACATCGGCGCCGGCAGCGAGGTGACCTCCCCACCGCGGAACGGGACGGCCGAAAGGATGCCGCCGATCGGTGCCAGCGACGGCGGGGCGGCGCGGTTGGCGCCCTTGGGGGTGCCGGTGGTGCCACTGGTCAGGATGATGATCTTGGCCTGCTTGGACGACCGCGGCGCCGGCCTGGCGTCGGCGTTGGCCACCAGCTCTGCCAGCGTCTGCGCGGTGCTGCCCGACGGCGTATCGGAGTCCGGGTTGGTGGGCAGCGCCCGGAGCTTGCCCAGTGGCGGGTCGGCCTCGGCGACCGCGGCGGTGTACTCGTCGTCGTGGATGATCAGCTTGGCGCCTTCGCGCTCGGAGACCTCTTTGATCTGCGGGCCGGAGAACTCGCTGTTGAGCAGGATCATCCGGGCACCGACGCGGGCGGCGCCGTACAGCGCCACCAGGAACCAGCGGTGGTTGCGGATCAGCAGCGCCACCCCGTCGCCGTCCTGGACGCCCTTGGCGCGCAGCGCGTTGGCGACGGCGTGGGCGGCTGCGTCGAGTTCGGCGAAGGTCATCTCGCCGTCGTCGTCGATCACCGCGACGCGGTCCGGACTGCGCCGGGCGTTGAGCGCCGGGATCATCCCGATCTCACCCCAGCGGGCCATGTCGGCCAGCAGGTTGGCGAAGGTGAGTGGGTCCATCTTCAGCGCCCCGGCCTCGAACATCTTGCGGGCGTAGTGCAACTCCGCCGAGCCCCGCTCTGCATACTTCGTCACGCCACGTCCCAGAGCACTCGCGCTTTGCCGGGCGAAATCGGTGAGCTTCGACATGGCACCAACAATATGACCGCCCGCGTGGCTTCGCGGGGGATTCTGCAGGCTCACCCACCGGGCTGCGGAACCGATGCCGACCGGCGGCATTTTCCTGCGCGACCGGCCGGGTGAGGCGCCGTAAGGTGCACTCAGCACCCGTCCCAGGAGAGACACCGATGGCCGAAACCCCCGGCAGCGCACACGACAACACCGCCACCTCCGCACCGCCGCGCAACCTGTCGGTCGACTACTACCGGGTATCGGGCGTCATGCTCATCGTCTTCGGGCACTGGCTGCTGTCGAGCGTCACCTACAAATCCGGCGAGTTCGGGCTGGAGCAGCCGCTGGTCGACATCCCGTGGACGCAGTGGCTGGTCTGGTTGATGCAGGCGGTGCCGGTGTTCTTCCTGGCCGCCGGCTATGCGAGCGCGGTGTCCTGGGCGCACTGGCGCGACACGCAGAAGATGATGCGGCAGGAGTGGGTGCGGCGCCGGTTGTCCGCCACGCTCGGGCCGACCGGCGCCTATCTGGCCTTCATCTGGATGCTGATGATCGTCGCCAAGCTGGCCGGTGCCCCCGCCGCGGTGCTCACCTACGCCGGCTGGGCCGTGGCCATGCAGCTGTGGTTCCTGGCGGTGTACTCCATCGTCGTCTACCTCACCCCGATCGGTATCGCCGCGCAGCGGCGCTGGGGGTTGTGGGTGCCGGCGGCCCTGGGTCTGTGCGTGGCGCTGGTGGACCTGCTCAGCTACGCCGCCGATGTGCCGTACCTGAACTGGGCGAACTACCTGCTGTGCTGGGGCGCGATGTACACCCTGGGCATCGCCTGGTACGACCGGAGGTTCACGCGCCCGATCCCGCTGGTCATGCTCGGGGTGTCGGCGGTGATGCTGGCGGTGCTGATCGGCTACGGCCCGTACCCGGTGTGCATGATCGACATTCCGGGCCAGCACATCCAGAACTCCTCCCCGCCGTCGCTGGCGATGTTCTTCTTCGGCTGCGCGCAGACCGGGATCGCCGTGACGCTGGGCCCGATGGTCACCCGGGCGATGAGCGGGCGGCGGATCCGGGGCGTACTGGCGGTGGCCAACAACAACGTGATGGCGCTCTACCTGTGGCACATGGTTCCGGTCGTGGTGGTCGCCGCGATCGCCTACCCGGCGGGCCTGCTGCCCCAGTTCCCGGAGAACAGCGGTTCCTGGTGGCTGATGCGCGGAGTGTGGGTGATCCTGCTGGCGGTGGTGACGGCCGGGGAGATGCTGGTGCTGTTCAAACTGCGGCGGATCTTCGCCTCGGCGCTGCCGGCGATCCGGGTGGGCGCGTCGGCGCGCTGGACGGACCTGTGCCTGCTCGTGGGTGTGGCGCTGGCCGCCTACGGCATCACCGTGGTCTCCGCGGCCGGGTTCGCCCCGGACGGAGCGATTCCCTGGCACGCGATCGGCGCTTTCGCCGCGGGAGCGGTGCTGGTGGCGATCGAACCGCGGGCCAGGTCTTGACCCACCGATCCCCAGGATGCTAAGCAGGTGCTCAGCGTTGTGGCGTGACGTACGCCACGCACCCGAGGAGGATCCCGTTGTCGCTGAGCAGTGTCGCCAGTTCCGTCGTCGAAGCCCTTACCAAGCGCCACGGCACCGGTGAGACCATCACGGTCGTCGATCCCGCCACCGAGGAGCGGATCACCGAGTTCCCCGACGCCGGCCCGGAGGCCGTCAACGCCGCCGTCGCCGCGGCCAAGGCCAGCTACGAGTCCGGGGTGTGGACCGACATCCCGGCGCGGCAGCGCGCCAAGGTGCTCTGGCGCCTCGGCGACCTGATCGACGAGCACGCCGACGCGTTCGCCGAGCTGGAATCGCTGGACGCCGGCATGCCGCCGGCGCAGGCCAAGATGATCGTCTCCACCTGTGCGGAGTTCTTCCGCTACTACGCCGGCTGGTGCACCAAGATCAACGGCACCGCCTACCAGGTGCAGATGGAGGGCGGCGTCAACAGCACGCACGCCAACTTCCACACCTACACGGTCAAGGAACCCTACGGCGTGGTCGGCCTGATCTACCCGTGGAACGGCCCGCTGTTCAACGCCTGCGCCAAGGTCGCCCCGGCGCTGGCCGCCGGCTGCTCGTCCGTCGTCAAGCCCGCCGAGGAGACCCCGCTGACCGCGGTGCTGCTGGAGCGGCTGATTGCCGAGGCCGGCGTGCCCGAGGGGGTGGCCAACTTCGTCATCGGCTACGGCGCCACCGCCGGCGCGGCGATCACCGCCCACCCCGACGTGGAGAAGGTCGCCTTCACCGGTTCCACCGAGGTCGGCAAGGAGATCATGCGCGGCTCGGCGGACAACCTGAAGAAGGTCACCCTCGAGCTGGGCGGCAAGTCCCCGGTGCTGATCTACGAAGACGCCGACCTGGACATGGCGATCATGATGGCCTCGATGGGTATCTTCGTGCACTCCGGCCAGGGCTGCGTGTGCGGTTCCCGGGTCTTCGTGCAGCGCAGCGTCTACGAGCGGGTGGTGGCCGGTATCTCGATGATCGGCGAGAACCTGGTGCTCGGCGGCCCCCGCGACGAGGGCGCGATGATCAGCCCGCTGGTCAGTGCCAAGCAGCTGGACCGGGTGATGGGCTACATCGAGCAGGGCAAGCGCGACGGCGTGGAGATCGTCAGCGGCGGCTACCGGGTGGACCGCAAGGGCTACTTCGTCAAGCCGACCGTGGTGACCAACGTCGACCCGGCCACCTCCCGGCTGTACCGGGAGGAGATCTTCGGGCCGGTCGTCACCATCCTGCCGTTCGACGACGACGACGAGGCCGTCGCGATGGCCAACGACACCAGCTACGGGCTGGCCGCCACCGCGTGGACCACCAACCTGGCCCGCGCGCACAACCTGGGCCGACGGCTCAACGCCGGCATGGTGGGCCTGAACTGCCAGCTGACCTTCGACCACAACGTCCCGTTCGGCGGCTACAAGCAGTCCGGCGTCGGCAAGGAGTTCGGCTACGAGGGCATCGAGGGCTACCTGAAGACCAAGACGGTCTGGGCGGCGCTGTAGACCCGTCGCACCGGCGCGCGTAACCCGGCCCGCGCGCCGGTTCCCGGCTGTCCTCACAGGAACTACGCACCATGAGTCAGAATGGAGCCATGCCGGACCGATCCGCCACGCCCGGGCTACGCGAACGCAAGAAAATGCGTACCCGGGAAACCATCCGCCGAGAGGCGTTCCGCCTCTTCGACGCACAGGGTTTCGGCGCGACAACCGTCGAACAGATCGCCGAGGCTGCCGACATCTCGGCGAGCACCTTCTTCCGCTATTTCCCGAACAAGGCCGCGCTGCTCATCCCCAACCAGCTGCTGAACCCGATCGTCGACACCTTCCTCGCCGCCCCGTCCGAGCTCTCCCCGATCGGGGCGTACCGATTCGCCCTCGCGCAGGTCTTCGGCCAGTTCGGCGGCTCGGACTGGAGCGAAGAAGCCGCGCGCCAGGCGTTGATGTACTCGCTGCCCGAGGCCGCCGGCGCGCTGTACCTCGGCTACATCGAAACCATCGAGGTGATCACCGGCGCCCTGGCCACCCGGCTGAACCAGTCCCCCGACGATCCACGGCTGCGCATCACCGCCGGCGCGATCACCGGGGTGCTGATGCAGAGCCTGCACGGCGCCCCGATGGACCCGGCACCGCTGCTTGCCGCGCTCGACTTCCTCGACGCCGGTCTACCACTGACCTGACGACGAGGGAGCACATGTCTACTGTTTTCATCACCGGCGCCGCCGCGGGAATCGGCCGGGCCACCGCGCTGGCGTACGCCGCCAAGGGTTATACCGTCGGCGGCTACGACATCGACACCGTCGGCCTGGAAACCCTGGCTGACGAGATCACCGCAGCCGGCGGCACCGCGTACACCGGCCACCTCGATGTCACCGACTACGCCGAAATGTCCGCCCGGATCACCGAATTCACCGCCGCGGCCGGTGGCAGGCTAGACATCTTCATCAACAACGCCGGGGTACTTATCGGCGGCCGATTCGAGGAGCTCGACGTCACCGCGCAGCACCGGATGATCGACATCAACTGCAAGGGCGTGGTCAACGGCCTGCACGCCGCGTTCCCGGCGCTGCGTTCCACCGGCAACGCCACCGTGGTCAACCTGTGCTCGGCCTCGGCCATCTACGGCCAGCCCGAGCTCGCGGTCTACAGCGCCACCAAGTTCTTCGTTCGGGCGATGACCGAGGCGCTGGATCTGGAATGGTCCGAATACGGGATCCGGGTGATCGCCATGTGGCCGCTGTTCGTGCAGACCGCGATGACCGACAACCTGCACACCGGCACCACCGACACCCTCGGTGTCAGCCTCACCGCCACCGATATCGCCGCGGCGATCGTCTCGGCCACCGAGCCGTCGCGGCTGCGCAAGCTCCTACACCAGGTGCACTTCCCGGTCGGTCGCCAGACCGAGGTGCTCTACAACGCCAGCCGGTATTCCCCCGCCTGGCTGTCGCGGCTGGCCAACAAGTACCTCGCCCGCATTTAGCCGCGTTCATCCAGAGTCCACGCTGGTGTTTTGTCGGTTCTGACCGGCGTGATGTCTGGATCAACACGGCGAGGCGAATCGGCGGGTCCTTCACCCTCACGACGGCGCGCCAAATACGCTGGGCAAATGGACGCTCCCTGCACGCGGCGCGGCTTCCTGGCGCTGACCGGCGTGGCCGGTATCGCCCTGGCCGCCGGCTGCTCGTCGGACAAACCCACCCCCGGAACTCCCGACGGCGGCTCGGTCACCATCACCCACCTGTTCGGCGAGACGACCATCCCGTCGCCACCCCAGCGGGTGGTGGCCGCCGGCTACACCGATGCCGACGACGTGCTGGCCGTCGGCATCGTGCCGATCGTCACCACCGAATGGTGGGGCGGCGAGCCGTTCGGGGTGTGGCCGTGGGGCCGGGACGCGTTGGGTACGGCCCAACCCGAGGTGCTCAACCTGGACAACGGCATCGACGTCAAAGCGATCACCGCGCTGAAACCGGATCTGATCGTCGCGACCAACGCCGGCCTGGACGCCGACACCTACCAGAAGCTGTCCGCGATCGCACCGACCCTCCCCCAGCCCGGCCGGGAAGCGTTCTTCGCCCCGTGGAAGGACCGGGCCAAGATCATCGGGACCGCCTGCTTCCAGTCGCCGAAGATGACCGAGCTGATCACCGCCGTCGACAAAAAGTTCACCACCGCCGCCGGCAACAACGCCGAGTTCAAGGGCCGCAAGGCCCTACTGCTCGGCGGCAACACGTCCTATCGCAACAGCGTCACCGCGACCCTGCCCGGCTGGCGCACCGAGTTCCTGACCCAGCTCGGCTTCACCATCCCCGACGGTCTGTCCGGCTACACCGCCGGTGACCGCGCGGTGATCCCGCTGGACAAGATCGCCGGTGTGCTCGACGCGGCCGATGTGCTGATCTGGACCACCGAGAGCGACGACGAACAGGCGCGGCTGCTGGCCGAGCCGGCCATCGCGGGTTTGCGGGCCAGCAGTACCGGTCGCAATGTGTTCACCGGACGGGAACTGTCGGCGGCGATCGCCTACTCCAGCGTGCTGTCACTGCCGGTCGTCGCCGATACCCTGCCGCCGCTGCTGGCCAAGGCATTAGACGGGTGAGCTCCACACCGGCAGAAGCCCCGACGCCCGGTTTCGCCCAGGTCGGGTCGCGCTACTACCCGACGCTGGTCGCCGTCTTCACCGCTCTGGTCATCATCTCCAACGTCACCGCCACCAAGTCCGTCGCGCTGGGCCCGATCATCACCGACGGCGGCTTCATCGTGTTCCCGCTGACCTACGTCATCGGCGACGTGCTGTCGGAGGTGTACGGCTTCGCCGCGGCACGCCGCGCCATCCTGCTCGGATTCGCGATGAATATCCTTGCTGCACTGGCTTTCTGGGTCACCGTGTACCTGCCCGCCTATGCCGACTACCCGAACCAGGAGCATTTTGCGAACGTGGTCGGGTCCTACACCGGGCTGATCGTGGCGGGCCTGGCCGGCTTCCTGGTCGGCCAGACCATCAACGCCTGGGCGGTGGTGGCGATCAAGGAGCGGACCAAGGAGCGCCACCTGTGGGCGCGACTGATCGGCTCGACATTCGCCGGCCAATTCGGCGACACCCTGGTGTTCTGCGCAATCGCCGCGGCGGTGATCGGCATCAGCAGCTTCCACGATTTCGTCGTCTACGCCGCGCTGGGCTGGTTCTACAAGACCGCGGTCGAGGTCGTCATGCTGCCGGTGACCTACCGGGTGATCGCCGCCGTCAAACACCGCGAACCGAGCTACCAGCCGATGGTGTGATGAGCGGTGTAGGCACTCCCGGCGCGTTCGGGGATCGGGCGCTGCTGCTGGAATTCGACGACACCACAGCGGTCTTGGCGGCCGCAGCGGCCCTGCGCGATGCCGCACTGCCCGGCGTCGTCGACGTGGTGACGGGCGCCGAAACGGTACTGCTGGTGCTGGACTCCCCCGCTTACCTCCCGACGGTCCGCCGCCTGGTGGCGCACGTGCGACCGCCCCCGGCAACCGAGTCGGCGGGCACCGAGCACGTCATCGACGTCGGCTACGACGGCGCCGACCTCGACGAGGTCGCCCGGTTGACCGGTTTAGACCGCGCCGCGGTGATCGCCGCGCACACCGGCACCCGGTGGCGGGTCGGGTTCGCCGGTTTCGCACCGGGTTTCGGCTATCTGATCGGCGGTGACCCGCGGCTGGCGGTGCCGCGCCGGGCCGAGCCCCGCCCCCGGGTGCCGGCCGGCGCGGTCGGCCTGGCCGGGCAGTTCTGCGGGATCTACCCGCGGGAGTCGCCGGGCGGCTGGCAGTTGATCGGGCACACCGGCGCCCGCCTGTGGGATCTGCAGCGCGACCCGCCGGCTCTGCTGCGCCCGGGCGACTGGGTGCGATTCCGGGAGATCCGGTGACCCACCTGCGGGTGCTGCGCCCGGGGCCGCTGGCCCTGATCCAGGACCTCGGGCGGCCCGGGCACGCCGATCTAGGGGTCGGCGCGTCCGGGCCCGCCGACCGGCACGCGCACGCGTTGGCCAACCGGCTGCTGGCCAACGACCCGAGTGCGGCGAGCATCGAGATCACCCTCGGCGGGTTCACCGCTGCGGTCCTCGGCGGGCGCATCGAGCTCACCGTCACCGGCGCGCACGCACAGTTGCGGATCGACGGGATTGCGTTCGGCCACAACAGCATTGCCCGGGCCTCGACCGGTCAGGTGATCTCTCTGGCAACGCCGCGCACCGGCCTGCGCAGCTATCTCGCGGTGCGCGGCGGGTTCGACGTCACCCCGGTGCTGGGCTCACGCAGCACCGACGTGCTGTCCGGCATCGGCCCGGCACCGCTGCGGGCCCGGGATCTGCTGCCCGTGGGTGCGCACCCCGCGGCCCAGCCGGCCCTGGACCTGGCCCCGGTACGCCCGCCGGCGCCGGCGCCGCTGCGGGTGCTGCCCGGGCCTCAGCTGGACTGGCTGGCCGACCCCGACGCCCTGGTGCGCACCGCCTGGCGGGTGGACGTCGCCAGCGACCGGGTCGGGATGCGGCTGACCGGCCCGCCGCTGGTGCACGTCGACCCGGCGCGCCAGTTGCCCTCGGCCGGTCTGGTGCGCGGCGCGATCCAGGTGCCGCCCAGTGGGCTACCCGTGGTCTTCGGCCCGGACCACCCGGTTACCGGCGGTTATCCGGTGGCCGGGGTCCTGCTGGACGCCGACGCCGACGGCGGCGCCCAACTGCGTCCCGGCGAGCAGGTGCGGCTGCGCTGGGCGTGAAACGCAACCCGATTGATTGGGTCGGTCCCGGTGTCGGTCCGGCTCCGCCGGCACTCGCTCCGCTCGCGCCAACTCCGCGTACCCTCGCCAAACCGCCCCCCCGTTGAACGTGACGCAGCTCACGTTCTGTTCGCGATGTGACTAACATCGGGAACCGTACTGTGATTTATGACACCTTCAGCCCAAGGAGGTCCTGTTGTCCACCACAACGGAATTGGCCGAACTCAACGAACTCAGCGGTCGTCTGCAGCACACCGTGATGTCCCTGCGTGCCCGCTATGGCGAATCCCCCGCCATGCGTCGGATCGTCCTGGACGCCGAGCGCATCCTCGGTGACCTGAAGCTGTTGGAGCTCGATGCGCACGAGCTGGGGCTCGCCCAGCACATCTCCCGCCCGGTCGGCGAGAAGATCGCGATTCCCGACACCGGCTATGACCGCGATTTCTGGCAGGGAGTCGACGACGAGGGCCTCGGCGGCCAACGCTAACCCCCGGCCGAGCATGCCGCAGCCCGGCCGGACCTGACGAAGGGAACCGTAGATGAGTGCCCCCACCGCCAACCGGCCCGGCCAGGGCTCCGGCGTGTTCTCGCCCACCCGGGCGGCGATCTCCCAACGCACCCTACGCACCGATGCGTGGTGGAACTCACCGATCCGAATCGACTTGGGCTTCGCCGCGTTCATCATCTACGCGACGGTCCGGGCGTTCATGCAGAAGTGGTTCTACGCACCGGAGTACCACTACCTCACCCCGTTCTATTCACCCTGTCTGGTGAAGTACGACGAGGCCACCGGGAGCGGCTGCCCGGCCGGCGCCGCGCATTTCGGCACCTTCCTGCCCGACGTGTGGTGGCTGCCGTATGCGGCACTGTCGCTGCCGTTCCTACTGCTGTTCCGGCTCACCTGCTACTACTACCGCGGCGCCTACTACCGCACGGTGTGGCAGTCCCCGACGGCCTGCGCGGTGCCGGAACCGCGGGCGGCCTACACCGGCGAGACGAAACTGCCGCTGATCATCCAGAACTCCCACCGGTACTTCTTCTACGTCGCGGTGCTGATCTCACTGATCAACAGCTACGACGCGATCGTGGCGTTCCACGGCCCGAACGGATTCCGGTTCGGTCTGGGCAACGTCGTCCTGCTGGGCAACGTCATCATGCTGTGGGTCTACACGGTGTCGTGCCACTCGTGCCGGCACGTCACCGGAGGCCGGCTCAAGCACTTCTCCAAACACCCGATCCGGTACTGGATCTGGACCCAGGTCTCCCGGCTCAACACCCGGCACAAGCAGTACGCCTGGATCACGCTGGGCACCCTGATGCTGACCGACTTCTACGTCATGGCGCTGGCCGCCAACTGGTTCCCGGACCCGACCTTCATCGGCTGAGCCAATTTTTTTCCTGATTCCGAAGGTGGATTTGAGTGACCGATCTGGAACGGCATTCCTACGACGTCCTGGTGATCGGCGCCGGCGGCGCCGGGCTGCGGGCGGTGATCGAGGCCCGCGAGCACGGCCTGCGGGTCGCGGTGATCTGCAAGTCGCTGTTCGGCAAGGCGCACACCGTGATGGCCGAGGGCGGCTGCGCGGCGGCCATGCGCAACGTCAACACCAAGGACTCCTGGCAGGTGCACTTCGGTGACACCATGCGCGGCGGGAAGTTCCTGAACAACTGGCGGATGGCCGAGCTGCACGCCAAGGAGGCCCCCGACCGGGTGTGGGAACTGGAAAGCTACGGAGCGCTTTTCGACCGCACCCCGGACGGCCGGATCAATCAGCGCAACTTCGGCGGGCACACCTATCCGCGGCTGGCGCACGTCGGTGACCGCACCGGACTGGAGATCATCCGCACCCTGCAGCAGAAGATCGTCTCGCTGCAGCAGGAGGACTACGCCGAGTTCGGCGACTACGACGCCCGCATCAAGGTGTTTCACGAGTGCACCATCACCGACCTCATCAAGGATGGTGACCGCATCGCGGGCGCCTTCGGCTACTGGCGCGAGACCGGCAACTTCGTTCTGTTCGAGACGCCGGCCGTGGTGCTCGCCACCGGAGGCATCGGCAAGTCCTACAAGGTGACGTCGAACTCGTGGGAGTACACCGGCGACGGGCACGCGCTGGCGCTGCGGGCAGGCGCGACCCTGATCAACATGGAGTTCGTCCAGTTCCACCCGACCGGCATGGTCTGGCCTCCGAGCGTGAAGGGCATTCTCGTCACCGAGGGTGTCCGCGGCGACGGCGGCGTTCTGAAGAACTCCGACGGCACCCGGTT
>WBZQ01000662.1_pt1 | contig 26086 bp, 11 predicted proteins | sample 5204251 | NCBI WGS metagenome assembly WBZQ01 (sample SAMN12412402, study PRJNA552823) | activated sludge metagenome | isolation source: activated sludge from nitrification reactor of wastewater treatment plant... | place: USA: Virginia | collected 2017-09
GAAGCGGTGCAGGGTGAACTGGCGATGGTCCAGCGCAGGGTGTAAGTGCTGCCGGCGGTACCGCTGAAAGTGGAGTTGGGGCTGGCGGCGTTGCCAAACGCACCGCCGGTACCGCTGACGATGCTCCAGGCGCCGGTGCCGACGGTAGGCGTATTGGCGGCCAGGGTGACGCTGGTCAGGCCGCAGGTCGCCGCTCCGGTTTGGTCGGGCCCGGCGGCTGCGATGGTGGGAAGCGTAAATACGGTCAGTGTTGCTGCACTGGATTCCACGCAGGCCCCTCCGTTCACCGCGCATTTGAACTGGTAATTGTTAAGTCCCGCCACATTACTGATGTTTAGCGTAGGAGTTGTTGCGCCGGAGTATACGCCGAAATTCTGCAACTCGAACCAGCCGAAGCCCGCGCTCGCCAGCCACTGGTAAGCGACACCGTTGGTGGCCGTTACGCTAAAAGATACACCCGTTCCGGGGCAGGCGCTTTTGTTTACCGGGTTTGCGGTGATGGTCGGCTTCAATACAAAGTTCGCCGTGTAAGTACCCCCGGAAAAAAAATTCTCCACCAGGGGGTTGTTCGAGGAGGAAACACTGCCCGTCCATGACAAAAAGCACCAGCCGGGAGCAGGGTTCGCGTACAGTTGGGCAAAGCCGGGCGTCGATCCGGTGCAATCCGAAGGGCAGTTTATGGGATCGTCCCAAAGGGCGGCCGAGGTCACGGAACCGTTTCCAACGATGTTTACGGAAACCGTGCCGGCCGAAAGTTGTAGTTTGATGCAGAGGGTATCGCCCGCAGGCGTCAGGTTTTTATTTGCGGCTGAAACGGGCTGGCCCGACACCACTATCAAAAGGAGAATGCACAGTGCTTTCATGACCGTAGTTTTTAAATGGTATTGTTTGCTGATTTGGCACGGGTGGCGATGGCAAAATCGGTTACGCCGTATTTTTCCTGGGTGCGGCAGCATATTCCGACCAACTCATCGGTTGGCGGTACCTGGTAGGTGGCGAGGTTCCCGTCGTTGGAACCGTTGGGAGTTTCGTAAGGGGTCAGCCACGCACCCCAGTTTTGATTTGCGTCCGCAAAACGCAAGTTGACGATCCCGTAACGAGGTTGATTGTACAGTTGGATGGCGGTCACACCGCTTCCGTTTGCGCCGAAGACGGGCGTGATGGAGACAATGCCTGCCCCGCCTTCGTACTCCACGGCAAGCCCGGTGATGTTTTCAGCGTAGAGTTCCGGTATGACCTGGTCGGCGTCATTTTTTCCTATCCATTGGAAGGGTACTATGTTTACCGGTTTCCGGGATTGCAGCCTGGGGACGACCTGGATAGGGCCTTTATTCTGGGTGTCCCAGTTGATATAATCGAGAGAAATAAAATTCGGATAGCGGCCGCTGAAACTGAAGAGAAATGCTTTGGCGTGTTTTTCAAGCAGTTCGGGATCATTGCGGTCCCACTCGCTGCCCGAAGGAGCATTCCCGAAATGGTTCATGAAGGCCAATTCGCCGTTGCGGTTGGAATTATCCCGCAGATTTGTCCAACTGCCTTCCCGCAGCGAATCATCACCGTAAACATTCTCGGCAAAAAGCCTCGTCATTACCGGAAACAGGGCCTGAGGACCTTCGTCGGGTTCTTTTTCCAGAAAAGCGAACAAGCGGTGCGATTCGATGATGTTGCCCTGGGCATCGGTGTAACCGCCAACCAGCTCCGACAGCGTATGGCGGTCTATCGCCTTTTGCTGGGCCAGCTTTCCCGATACATAAGCCGGGAGTTGCTTCAACGAATTATCAAGGCCCCGCAAAGCCGCAGGAGCCAGATAACTTTCGAAAAAGAGCGTGACGATCTGGTCGTCGTTTGCCGTGAGCCAGTCTTTCAGTTCCTGGTGTATTTTACTCCAGGGAGTGGCGCTTGCCGGGTTATCATGCCCATGCTGCAGGTGCAGCGAGGCCTCGTCGTCACCGTAAATATCAAGAGAGAAACCTCTGACGCCATAGTCAAGCAGCTCCGTGATCGTGTAACATTGATTGTTCAGGGGCGGGGTAGTGTTCCAGGCGTTGTGCGCCACCAACCAAAGTTGGTCTTTGAAATAAGCGGTTCCGTTGTTTGAAATCTGAATTCCCATGGCTTACCAAGTTGCGTTAGGAGTGAAATGAATGGTGATGTCGAAATCTTACCCTCCTTGTGCAAGCCGCCCGAAAAGCATAACCCGGTTGTCGAAATTTTTTTGAAAAAAAAACGCCTCCCCGGTTCGTCCGGAGAGGCGCTGGAAAAAAACAACTGAAAAAGGCTGTTTTACTGGATCAATACGAAACCCGCCCAGAAATACGGGTGCTCGTATTTTTTCCGCATCTGCTGCTGCGCCGCCTGAAATGCGTCGGGGATAGCCATTTTATCCGTCAGCCATTTTTGATAAAAAAACGTCATCAGTTCCTGGGTCTGAAAATCCGGCACCTGCCACAGCGACATGATGAGGTACTTTGCTCCGGCGATCTTGAAAGCCCGCTGCAGGCCGTACACCCCTTCGTTGCCCTGAATGTCGCCCAGGCCCGTTTCGCAGGCCGAGAGCACCACCAATTCGGTATTGGACAGATCCATCTGGCTGATCTCGTAAGCGGTCAGCACCCCGTCTTCCATACCGGGTTTGACTGGCCGGCCGGTTTTCCAGGCGTAGTTGGCGCCGGCCAGCAACAAGCCGGAGCGGATCATCGGATGGTCGGATGTTTTAAAGACCGGTTCCTGCCCGGCGGCGTCGGTCCGGCGGGTGTCGTCTTTCGGGTCGGGGAAAAAATAACCGTGGGTAGCAATGTGCAGGATCCGCGGCGACGGAATACCGGGGGAACCTGCCGCCTCCCCGGCACCTTGACGCAGGCGCCCCATCGATTTGAAAAACGCTTCGGTCGCGGCAAAGCCGTTGCGCACCACCGGCTGAATGCCGCTTGCAGACAAGGTTGCGGCGATGGCGTTGACTTCTTTTTCCGTCCAGGGCAAAAAATCCCACTGGCCGCCCCGGCCGGTCGAATCCGTATCGGCAAAACCTAGGTTCCGGCGGCTGGCCATAGGGGCGTTTTGAAGGTCGGGACTGGCCGCCAGGACGGTCGAATCGGAATCATAGCGCACGGCGCCCATCAGCAGGGCCGCCGAAGCCGAAAGTTCCGGAGCGGAGGCGGGGTTGCCGGGCAGCAGCGAACGCGTGCTGCCAAGCGTCACGACGCGATAGCGGTCGGCCAGGGTTTCGGCCGCTGCCGGAAGGGGAATGGCGCCCAGGTTGAGGCGGTGCAGGAGGCCGGCCGGCGAAACATATACCGTTCGGATACCGGTCAAATTTCGGTCGAGGGGTTGCCAGATCATTGCATATAATGACCCGGCGGTATTTCCGCCGGAATGGCCGGGCTTGTAAACGTGATCTACGTAGTCCGATTTGCGGGTCTTGACCGCGGAAAGCAACGAACCCAGGGCCTTTTCTTCAAAAAGCGGTACAAAAACGGGCTGCCCGGCCGGCAGGACGACCAAAGCGGCATACAGGACGCTGTCGGTAAGCGCCTGATCCCAAAAACCGTAACGGACAAATTCCACGGCCGCTTCGCCCGGCTTCAGGGCGCGCTGCACGTCCTGCCAGTTGACCTGCCGGGTCGCCTCGTCGTAGCCGGCCACGGTGCGGACCAGGTCTTTTTCGAGCAGGGCGGCCTCGGCTTCCAGCGCCGTCGCCTCCCTGCGTTCGGCCGGCGGCCGGGCATACTCGGCAGCAAGTCGGGCTTCACAGGTTTTCAGGCGCTCGAAGATTGCTTCCGAAGCGGGGTTGACCCGGGCCAGCCGCCGGACGCGGCTGGCGGCGCCGAGGAGAAAACCCTTGTAAAAAAGGGCGTTGTCGTAGCAGGCCGCCGCCGATCTTTTGCCGCCGCTTACCTGGGCAAAAGACAACACTTGATCCTGGATTTCGGCAAATTTTAACAAATAGACGCTCAGCTCCCGCTCCGAAAGGTGCCGGGTCGCTTGGGAATACCTCGACCGGACCTGGCCGGCCAGTTCGTCGAACAGTGGTCCGGCTTTTTCGAAGCGGCCGGTGTTTTTATACAAATTGGCCAGATTACCCAGGCTGTTCTGATAGAACGGATGTTTGCGGTCGTTGAGGCGGACTTCATAAATTTCTTTGGCCTCCCGGTAGAGTTTTTCGGCCTTTCCCTGGTCGCCTTTTTGTACGTAGAGGTAGGCCAGGTCGCTCAGGACAATCGCATAATCAGGAGAGTTTTTCCCCGCCGTTTTTTCGTGCCAGGCCAGCCCTTCGAGCAGGAGCGGTTCACCCTGCGCATAACTGCCTTTTTTTACGTACAGATTGGCCAGGTTTTCCCGGGTTCTGATGTAGTCCGGGTGCTCTTCCCCGACCGTTTTTTTCAGAATGGATATCGCTTCGAGGTAGAGTTGTTCCGACTGATCGTATTTTCCGGTAACTGAATAGAGAGTAGCCAGTGACTCCAGGCTGCCGGCATACTGCCGGTGTTTGGTGCCGAGCGCTTTGGCTTTGGCCGCCTTTACTTCGAGGAACAGCGATTCTGCCATTGCATAATTGCCCAGCCGGGCATAGACGACGCCCAGACCGCCCAGGCTTTCGATGTAGGCGGGATGATCCTTGCCCAGCGTTTTTTCCCGGGCGATGAGCGCCTCCCGGAAGAATGATTCGGCTTTTTCAAAGTCGCCCAGATTTGAATACAGGTGGGCCAGGTTGTTCAGGCAACTCAGGTAGTTGGGGTGCGCCCGGTTGTTCAGCCGCACTTCAAAGATCTCCTTCATTTCCAGGTAGAGTTGCTCGGCCTGGTCGTTTTCGCCCGTCTTCGAATACATGGTAGCCAGATTGTTCAGGCAGATCAGGTAGTTCCGATGGGTTCGGTCGTTCAGCCTGACCTCGAAGACCTCCTTCGCTTCCAGGAACAGCGGCCGGGCTTTGTCGAACTCGCGTTTTACCGAATACATGGTTGCCAGTTCCGAAAGACTGAAGGCATAGTCCGGATGCACTTTGCCGGGAGTGACCGCCAGGATGTCTACCGCTTCGCGGTACCATTTTTCCGCCTCCGGAAAATCTTCTCTGCGGTTGGCGATCATGCCCCGGTTGAGGCAACATTTTCCGTAACGCTCCGATCCCCGGCCGAAACGGTCCAGCGCCGTCTTTTCGGCGGTGGCGTTCGTCGCCAGCGCCTCCTCGAAATCACCCTGTTTGGCCAGGTTACGGGCCGTCAGCAGCAGGCTGTCCACTATAACGGAATCCGGATTTGCCTGGCCAAAAACGGACGCCCAGGCATAAAAGAAGAAGAGAAAAAGAGTGGTTCTCACCATCGGTTCCTGAAACTGGTTTGAAAAATAAGGGGGCTATTGTATGGAAAAAATGAGCAAGTCCGGTCGTCTAATCCCGAAAATAAAATGTTACAAGCGACTTTTTGCAAAAATAGGGAGGGATACAACCGCAACCCGCATCGCTTACCTTTGCCCGGGCACTTCCGGCTGAAAAACTGCATTATCCGCACATGAAAATAACTGCCTTCCAAAGCGATTCCGACCTGCTGGCCGCCTTGCAGGGCAGTGATGCGGAACGCCGGCAAGCGCTCGATTATTTTTTCAAAAACCCGCAGTTGCTGCATTGGGTGCTGCGGCACGTCCGGGCCCAGGGCGGCAGCGCGCAGGACGGGAAAGACGTGTTCGAGGAATCGTTCCTCATCTTCGAGCGGCAGGTGCGTACCGGGCATTTTCGTGGGGAGAGCTCGCTGGAAACCTGGTTTCACGGCATCGCCCGCTGGCAGTGGCTGGCTTTCCGCCGGAAAAATAAGGCTCCGGCCAGCCTGGACGAGCAGCCCGACCGGCCGGGCGAACAGCATTCCCCGGAAAAAATGCTGATTTCCGAAGAAAGACGGGTTATCCTTTCCACATTGATCGCACAAATAGGAGAGCGCTGCCAAAAACTGATCGGCTTATTCCAATTGAACTACTCCATGCGGGAGATCCGGGAGGCTGCCGGGTATTCCAGCGAACAGGTAGCCGCCAACGAAGTACATAGTTGCCGGGAAAAACTGAAAAAAATCATCGTCCGGCATCCGGAGATTCTGGACACACTGAAATACAGGGTATGAATACGGACTGGTACGAACTGATCGAACAATACAACCTGGGACGATTGCCCGCCGGGCAGGCTGCACAATTCGAAGCGGCGATGCGGACCGATCCGGCACTGGCTGCAGCGGTGCATACGCAGCGAACCGAGTGGGAAATGCAGGAAATGCTGGCCGAAAAACTGCTCCGGGCTCAAATCCGGCAAGGCCTGGCCGACCTGCCCGACGGCGTTCCGGATACAGACCGAAGCCGCTGGAAAGGCCCCTGGAAATACCTGCTGCCGTTGGTGCTCGCGCTGGTAACGGCGGCTTATTTCATTTTCCGCCAGCCGGCCGATCCGGCGCAACCGGTCCCGACGCCACCGGAAACACCCGTGCCCGGCAATACCCCTCCGCCGGCGCTTCCCCTGCCGGTCGATACCAGCCCCCAAAACCAAAAACCCGTGGCGGAAGCACCCGGACAACGCAACCTGCGCCAACTGGCCCTGGCCGCCTATCGAACCCCCGATGGACTTTCGGGTATCCGCGGCGCAGCCGACACCGATACCCTGAGCCAGGCTACCCGGGCTTTCGCTGAAAAGAATTACCGCCGCGTGCTGGCCCTGCTCGGCACCCTGCCCGCCGACAGCCGCCAGGAAGCGCTTTCCCTGCGGGCCCATGCCCATTTTAAAACGGGCGCTTTCCCCGCTGCTTCCCGTGATTTTACCGAACTGGAGGCCGCTGGGATCTACCGTCGGGAAGCGCAGTGGTTCGGCCTGCTGTCGCGCATGGCCACCCCCGGAGCGGACCGGCCCGCCCTGAAAGCGGAATTGGAGCGCATCCTGGCGACGGCCGGGCATCCCTACCGGAATGACGCGGCCGCATTGTTGATATCAGCCTTTCCTTCCCGATGAAATGAAAAGGCCGCCAGCCCCCGTTTGGGGCCGACGGCCGAAGAGTCTGGCCTCTTTTATTGTGCCATTTAATTCCCGGCGTGCGGCGTTTTAAGGCGCCAGCATGGTCATGGTCCTGGTTTGGGTGCCGGAAGGCGTTACCAATTCGTAGAACAGCACGCCGGAAATACCGGAAAATTCGAAGGCTTCCTCGCTTTTGCCGGCCGGGTAATGGCCGTTCCGTTCGGCCAGCAGACGGCCGGTGGCGTCGAATATCCGCAGGCGGGCGTCGCCGGCTTCGGGCAGGATGAAACCGATGGTCGTGCTGCCGGAAAATGGGTTGGGGCGATTTTGCAACAGTTCCACGCCGGAGTCCGGCAAGTCGATGCTGCGGGTCAGGCCGGAAAAATCGTACCGGGCAATAAACAGGTCACCGTATTGGTAGTGCGACGTGTACTCCACTACGTTGTCGCCCGGGTCGAAATCGACCGTGTCGTAAAAGCTGCCGCCAACCACCACCTCGCCGTCGCCACGGGCATGTACGCCATAGGTGTACATGCCCGAGCCGGTAGTAGCGACATGGTTGCCGGAATTATCGAACTTGGAAACCATGATGGCCGATTGGCCGGGAGCAGGGTTTTTGCTGCGGTAATCACCGGCAATATACAAGGCGCCGTTGGCATCCAGGGCCAGGTCGAAGCATTGTTCATACTGGTCGTTTTCCCCAAAATCCCGGGCCCACACCAGGTCGCCCGAAGGGGTGTATTTGGCCAGGAATATATCGCTGGTATCCTCGGCCGAATCCAGAATAAGGGTGCCCGGCCCCGGATCGAAGTCGGCACCCGTCCCGAAAAACAAGCCGGCAATGTAGATATTGCCGCTGCCGTCAGTCGCCACGCCGCGCACTTCTTCCGAGCCCTTGCCGCCGGCGCTGCGGGCCCACAGGTACTCCCCGCCGGCGGTGTACTTGGCCAGGAACATGTCTCCCTGTTTTACCAGGGTCAGGAGCGCCTCGCCGGGCCCCGGGTCGAAGTCCGCAAGGTCGCTGTCGAATTCTCCCCCCAGGCACACATTGCCGTCAGGGTCCAGGGCAATGGCCCAGGCGCTTTCATAACTATCGCCACCCATGCTTTTGGCCCACACGTAGTTGCCGTCCGCGTCGAACCGGGCCATGAAGATGTTGTAGTCGTCGTCAACCGTGCTCATGTAGGCCGTGCCCGGTCCGGGATCGAAGTCTATGTCGGTACCGACAAACTGACCGGTGAAATACGTATTTCCGTTGTCGTCAACCGTCAGCGCCCGGGGATCGCAGGATTGCAGCAACTTCGCCCACAGGTAATTGCCGTCATTGTCGTATTTGGCAACAATCGTATTGAGCCAGACGCCGGGCTCCGGCGCGAGGAGAGCCTCGCCGGGCCCCGGGTCGTAGTCGAACGGAGTCTCCAGCCAGGATGACGCCAGCAGATAGATATTGCCGTCGGCATCCAGAGCGATGCCTGCGCCATAGTCGAAATCGACACCGCCCACGCGTTTTGCCCATACGAAGTTGCCGTTGGCGTCGTATTTGGCAAAATAGGCATCCGACAGTTCGCCCGTAGCGCTGAGGAGGGCTTCTCCGGGACCGGGGTCCATGTCAATATTATAGCCGAATATCTGGCCGGTAACATACACGTTGCCGGCGGCATCGCGGGCCACTTTATTACACGCCATGGCGCCGTAGAAATCGCTGCCGTACAGGCCCACGTGCACAGCCCATCCGTACTGGCCGTCCTTGGTAAGATTCCAGATGAAACCGTCCCGGTTGAGGAGGTATCCGGCGCTCATCAGCACCTGGGCGGGCCCGGGATCGAAATCTGCGTTGCTGCCGCTGAAATAACCGGCAGCGTAGATATTGCCGTTGCCGTCCGTAGTGATCCGGCTGCCGGAATCGTTGCCGGTGCCCTTGGCATTTTTGGCCCACAGATAGCCGCCGTTGGCCGCATATTTGGCTACGAATGCGTCGGTGTTGAACGTAGTGTCCGCTAGGGTCGACAGGTTGGCGGTGCCGGAACCCGGGTCGAAATCCACGCCGGGGCCGGCAAAATAACCGGAGAGATAGGCGTTCCCGTCCGGGTCGACGGCCAGCCCGCTGCCCCCGTCGGCGTGATCGCTGCCGATACCGAAACCCCACTGATAAGTACCCGCAGCGTCGTATTTGGCCAGGAAAATGTCGGTTTCACCCAGGCTGCTCACCGAAGTGCTTCCCGTGCCCGGGTCCAGGTCCAGGCCGGCTCCGCTGTACTGGCCGGTGAGCAGCAGGTTGCCGTCCTGGTCGAGGGCAAGGTCGCGGACGGTGCAGGACCCGGCATTTTCCAGGGCCCGGACCCACACCAGGTTGCCCGACGGATCGTATTTGGCCACAAAACCGTCGCTGTTGCCGCCGTTGCCCGGCACGGTCTGGCCCGGTCCGGGATCAAAATCGACGCCGGTGAAAAAGGCGCCGGCCAGCAGGATGTTGCCGCTGCCGTCCAGTTCCAGGTCTTCGATGTACGCTTCCGTATCGTTGCCGGCGACCTGCGCCCACTGGTAAGCGCCGCCGGCGGAGTATTTGGCCACAAAGAAGGCATACGGGTTGCCGGGGTTGAAATTGGTTGTGCCCAGGCCCGGGTCGAAGTCGATCACCTGGCCGGTGGGGTACAGGTGCCCGGCCACAAACACGTCGCCGTTGCCGTCCACCCGGATGTTGCGGCCGCCGATGCTGTCGCCGCTGATGCCGAAAGCCCAGAGGTAATCGCCGGCAGGGCTGTACTTGGCGACGAAGGCACTTTCATTATTCGGGCCAGTGCCATCCAGAATGGCCAAGCCCGGCCCGGGGTCGAAGTCGATGCCGGTACCTTCGCAGTATCCGGTCACGTACACGTTGCCGCTGGCGTCGGAAGTGATGCCGAAACCTTCATCCTGTCCGGCTTCGCCGAGGTTGAAGGCCCACAAGTATTGACCGGTGGCGTCGTATTTAGCCACGAAAATGTCTTTCCCCGTGCCTTTGCCGATCAGGTTGGCCCGGCCCGGCCCGGGGTCGAAGTCGGCGGTCAGGCTGAAGGAGCCGGTGACCAGCAGGTTGCCGGCCGCGTCGCGGGCAATGTCGTTAAACTGCTCGTCGCCGCCGATAATATTGTCGTCGGGCGCCGAGGGGCGCACGACCCAGTCGAGCTTCTGGGCGGAGAGCGCCATTGTCCACACCAGCAGAAGCAGGGTGAACAGGTTGCGGGTGTAAACAGGACGGGTAAAATAGGCCGTACCGTAAAAAGCAGCCTGCCGCATCGCGCGGAGCAATTGAAGGCTGGACGAAGGCATGGCAGCGCCATATGCCTGGTGGGGGCATTTGATGATATTCATCTCCAAAAAATTAGTTGATAATCAAATTTTAAAAATCGACTCCGCAATGGGCGAGGGCTTTCCGGTAAAAAAGCGGGTCCGCCTGGCGGGAGTAGAATTGTCCGGATTCGGGGCAAAAATGCCGGTTCAATGGCTCGGAGACCTTTCACTATTCTGGCAAATGCTTGGACTATTCCGGCATTTAAGCGGTTTTCCGGCAATTCAGCGGCAAAAACCACGCAGGCCGCCCCAATTTTGCCCGGCAGGATCTCGCGGAGATGAAAATTTGTCAACTTTTCAAAAGTTGACAAATTCCGACGCTACTCCGGGCCGGCTTTCCCGGTATTTATGACAGTGGCGGCACGACTCAGCGTCGTGCCGCCACTTTTTCTGCAAGGATGCAAATTTGTCAACTTTTCAAAAGTTGACAAATTTTGACGTTCCCCCGGCAATGCCAGCACGTCCAGGCTTAAGCCAAGCCGTGCAGCCACCATCTTACCGTCCTGCGGTCATCTTTTTGGCCAGCACGCCCTGCGTCGTGGTCAGTTCGTACCACAACACGCCGCTGGCGCCTTCCAGGTTGAATACTTCAGCGTGTTTGCCGGCCGGGTAGTACCCCTTGCGTTCAGCCAGCAACTTCCCGGCGGCGTCGAACACCCGCAACTGCGCATCGCCGGCTTCGGTCAGGACGAAACCGACGGTGGTGCTGCCGGTAAAGGGGTTGGGCCGGTTTTGCAGCAACTGCACGCCCAGGCCGGCCGGGTCGGCCGTGCCGGTGAGGCCGGAGAAATGCAGCACTACGCCCGATTCGGCCAGCACGCTGGTGTAGGCCCGGCCGGGCAGGGTCTCTTCGTCGGTGCGCAGCACATCGCTGAGCCGGACGCCGCCCTGCAGTACGTTGAAGGTAAGTTGGAACACCGGTGCGGCTTCACCGACGAAAGTGCCTGCGGCCTGCGACCAAACCACCCGGATGCGGCCCTCGGCCACTTCGCTCAGTCCGAAGTTGTCGGCGCTCAGCGGCAAGCCAGCAGCGGGCGCGATGCCGGCCAGGCTCAATACCTGCGGATCGAAATGCAGGGCCAGTTGCAGGGCGGCCAGGTCGGCGAACTGGTTGGCGCTGAAGGCAAGCGTCAGCTGCTCACCGGCCTGAAGCACCTGGTCGGGTACGTTGAGGACCAGGGCCTCGGCGGCAATCAGGGCATCCGGGTTGGCAAAACCCGTCTGTACGTCGCCGGTTTTGATGCCGTAGAAGTCCTGGTTGGACACGGCGCCGTTGGCATTGGTCAGCACGATCTTTTCGGGGAAGCCCCAGGGCGGGTTGTTCATGACGTGAGACTTGGGCACGAAGCGCCAGGAGGTTTTGAATTGCTGCTGGGCGGAGGCATTACCGAGCAGAGCCTGGTTGATAACGCTGGCATCGGCGGCGGTCACGGAGTTGCTTTTGTTGACGTCGGCGGCCACCAGTTTGTAGCGGTTGGTGATGGGGTTAATGCCGGCCAGATGTTGCTGGATGCGGGTGGCATCGGCGGCGGTGACGCCATTGAATTTGTTGGCGGTTTTGGAGGGAGTGACGGTCAGGTCGTCGCCGGGGTTTACGGTAAAGGTATAGAGTCCGTTTCCGGCGGTGGTCATGGCGTTGGTCTGGTCGCCGCTGAGGGAGACGAGGGTGCCGCCGACGCCGTCGGCGCCGTCGTTTTCCCAGATGATCTTGCCGCTCACGGTCGTCACGGTCGATTCGCCGTCGGCAAAAAGCGTACATTCGGGGGAAATACCGTCGTCATAATTCAAATGCCTGATGACGGTGTAGGTGGGCCCGGCCGGATTGTACTCGAAGACCGTGCCGCCGCCGAAATCGCCGCCATACAAAGTGGTTCCGTAGAACCTGCCGTCCACTTCGGTCAGGCTGCCATGGGGGGTGTCGCCGTTGGCGCTGCCGTCAAAGTGGAGCAGCGGGGCGTAGGTGCCGCTACCGGCGGGGTCATATTCGAAAAGTACGCCGAGGCCATTGGCCCCACCGAAACGGGTAACGCCGTAAAATTTCCCGCCCGAAACGAGCAGTGTGCCTCTAAATTCGATGCCGGTGGAGTATTCAAATTGATACAATACCTTATACTGGTTGCCGGCAAGGTCGTATTCGAACAATACGCCGGAAAAATTCACATTGCCCCCTGAAATGGTCGTTCCGTACAATTTTCCTCCCAACTCGGTCAGGCTGCTGACGGGTTCGCCGCCGTTGTCGTAATCAAAATGATGTAACACGGTATAGGTGCCGCTGCCGGCGGGGTCATACTCGAATATTACCCCCCAGCCGTTATCGCCGCCGGCAAGCCCCGTACCATACAACTTGCCGCCGACCTCGGTCAGCCCTCCGTATGACTCGCCGCCGGTCCAAAAACTAAAATGATGCAGCACCGTGTAGGTTCCGGCTCCGGCCGGGTCGTATACGAACAGTACGCCCATGTCTTCGTTGCCGCCGAAGCGCGTTACTCCGTAAAACTTGCCGTCCAATTCGGTCACACCCTCGTAGGGGCTTTCACCGTCCGTCTCGTTAAATTGGTGCAGCACCGTGTAGGTGCCGCTCCCCGCCGGGTCATATTCGAAGATCTGGCCATTGTCGTACAGGCCGCCGTCCCGTGTCGTGCCGTAGAATTTACCGCCCGACTTGATGAGGCGCCCCTGGATATCATCCCCGTTGGGTGAATCGTTGAATGAAAACAACACGGTATAGGTTCCGGCTCCGGCCAGGTTGTATTCGAACATCACGCCGTTCGACGCGACACCGCCACTGAGGGTCAGGCCGTACAGTTTGCCGCCCGATTCGATCAGGCCGCCATAAGGCTCATAACCGGTCGCAGCATTAAAGTATTGCAGCACGGTGTAGGTTCCGCCCCCGGCGGGATCGTATTTATACAGTACGCCATCATCCCCGTTATCGCCGCCCAGAGTGGTCATGCCGTAAAGTATGCTGCCGGATGCGGACACCGGGCCATAAGGATAAATGCCGGTTGAAAATTCAAAGTTGTGTAATACCGTATACGTGCCGCTCCCGGCGGGATCATACTCGAAAAGTACGCCTCCATCGTTGGTACCGCCATATATGGTTGTCCCGTAAAACTTGCCCCCCGACGCGCACACCCCGGAAAACGGCAAGCCGCCGGTGGTGTTGTCAAAGTTGTACAGCACGGTGTAGGTTCCGGCTCCGGCCGGGTCGTATTCATAGATCGTACCCCATAAGTTGGCACCGCCATCCTGGGTCGTACTGTACATCTTTCCACCCACCGCCATCAGTTGGCCGGCAGGAGTGGCCCCGGTACTTAGATCGAAATGATGCAACACGTTGTACGCGTTGTTCGACGGGTCGAATTCGAAGAGTACACCGTAGGAATTTGTACCACCGTTGGGGGTCGTTCCGTAAAATTTGCCGCCCAGATCAAGCAGCGTGCCTCCCGGATTACTTCCTTCCGTATAATCAAAATGATGCAGCACCGTGTAAGTACCGGCTCCGGCCGGGTCATATTCGAAGATGACGCCGAAGCCGGCATCGCCACCCTGATTGGTCATGCCGTAAAATTTACCGCCCGATTCGATCAAAGAGCCAAAGGGGTCATAGCCGGTCGGCTGGGTGAATTCATGCAAAACCTTATAGGTTCCGGCTCCGGCCGGGTCGTATTCGAACATAATGCCTGAATCCTCCCGGCCCCCGCTACCGGTGACCGCGTAGAACTTGCCGTTCGTGGCCTTGAGGGGGGTAGTCCTGTCCGGGCGCCGCCCCAGGATGCCGACAGGAGCAAAAGCCCGGTTAAAATCCGAGCCGTCGGGACTGATGTTGAAAATAGAGCCGTAACCGTTGCCGCCTTCGGAAGCCAGACCCCAGAGTTTTATCTGAGCGTCCAGGCGTCCGGCCGCAAGAAGCAGGGTAAGCAGGCTTGCTGCCAAAGGGGTTGTCAGGCGAAAGCCGTAATAGCGGGATCGGGAAAATAACAGTTGAAAGCGCATGGCAGGAAGAGTTTTTAGATCAAATGTTCGGGGACAAAAGTGCCGGCAAGGGCCCCCGGAGACCTTTCACTATTCTGGCAAATGCTTGGACTATTCCGGCATTTAAGCGGTTTTCAGGCAATTCAGGGGCAAAAACCACGCAGGCCGCCTCAATTTTGCCCGGCAGGATCTCGCTGAGATGAAAATTTGTCAACTTTTCAAAAGTTGACAAATTTTGACGCTACTCCGGGTCGGCTTTCCCGGTATTTATGACAGTGGCGGCACGACGCTGGGTCGTGCCGCCACTTTTTCCGGAAGGATGAAAGAGGCTGTCTCACCAGTCGGTGAATCGTTTATATGTTGATTTGTTTATCGGTAAATAACCCTGAAACCAAGGGCGCTACCTATACCCAAATCCGCAATTAAACGAATAAACAGACTACTGAGACAGCCTCTTCGACGTTCCCCCGGCAATGCCAGCACGTCAAGGCTTAAGCCAAGCCGTGCAGCCACCATCTTACCGTCCTGCGGTCATCTTTTTGGCCAGTACGCCCTGCGTCGTGGTCAGTTCGTACCACAGCACGCCGCTGGCGCCTTCCAGGTTGAATACTTCTTCGTGTTTGCCGGCCGGGTAATACCCTTTGCGTTCGGCCAGCAACTTCCCGGCGGCCTCGAACACCCGCAACTGCGCATCGCCGGCTTCGGTCAGGATGAAACCGACGGTCGTGCTCCCGGTAAAGGGGTTGGGGCGGTTTTGCAGCAACTGCACGCCCAGGCCGGCCGGGTCGGCCGTGCCGGTGAGGCCGGAGAAATTCAACGTCACCCCCGATTCATGCAGCGGAGTCGTGTAAGCGCGGCCGGGCAGCGTTTCCTCGTCGGTGCGCAGCACGTCGCTGAGCAGCACGCCGCCCTGCAGTACGTCGAACGTCATCTGGAACACCGGCGCGGCTTCCGTAACGAACAGACCGGCGGCCTGCGACCAGACCACCCGGATGCGCCCATCGGTCACTTCACTCAGGCCGAAGTTCTGGTCGCTCAGGGGCAGGCCGCCGGCAGGTGCGATGGCCACCAGATTCAATACCTGCGGATCGAAATGCAGGGCCATCTGCAGGGCGGCCAGATCGGCGAACTGGTTGGCGCTGAAGTTGAGGGTCAGCGGCTGACCGGCCTGCAATACCTGATCGGGAACGTTGAGGACCAGGGCCTCGGCGGCAATGAGGGCATCCGGATCGGCAAACCCAGCCACCACGTCGCCGGTTTTAATGGCGTAGAAATCCTGGCCGGTTATGGCGCCGTTGGCGTTGGTCAGCACGATCTTTTCCGGGAAACTCCAGGGCGGGTTGCTCATGACGTGCGCGGTGGGCACGAAGCGCCAGGAGGTTTTGAACTGTTGCAGGGCGGAGGCGCTGCCGAGCAGGGCCTGGTTGATGACGCTGGCATCGATGGCGCTCACGGAATTGCTTTTGTTGACATCGGCCGCCACTGTCTTGTAGTAGTTGGTGAAAGGGTTGCCGGTCAGGTGCTGCTGGATGCGGGTGGCGTCGGCTACCGTAATACCGTTGAGTTTATTGACGGTTTTGGTGGGGGTAACCGTCACGTTGGCGCCGGCGGTGAGGTTGAAGGAATACAGGCCGTCGCCGGTGGTGGTCAGGGTGCCGGTCTGGCTGCCGGTGAGGGTGACGAGGGTTCCGCCTACGCCATCGGCGCCGTCGTTTTCCCAGATGATCTTGCCGCTTACGGAAGTGCCCACGGGCGCCGCCGGAGCATCGACAAAAAGGTCGCATTGAGGGCTGACACCGTCCTCGTATTTCAAATGCCGGATGACCGTATAGGTCGGGCCGGCCGGATCGAATTCAAACACCACGCCGCCGTTAAAATCGCCGCCGTCCGCGGCCGTTCCGTAAAACTTGCCGTTTACCTTGACCACACCTCCGTTGGGAAATCTACCGGTAGCGGATTCAAAGTGGTGTAAGGGGGTGAAGGTGCCGGCTCCGGCGGGATCGAATTCGTACAGCACGCCTTCACTGTTGTTGCCCCCGGCCGCCAACGTTCCGTAAAACTTGCCGCCCGATTCCAGCAAAGCGCCGTATGGATTGCCGCCGCTGGTGCCGTCAAAGTTATACAACACGCTAAACGTGCCCGCCCCCGCCGGGTCATAGCGGTAAATCGTCCCGTTAAAATTGCTGCCCCCGGAAACCGCCGTTCCATACAACTTGCCGCCCACCTCGATCAGGCTGCCCACGGGTGCCTGGCCGTCGGTGCTGTAATCAAAATAATGCAACACGGTGTAGGTGCCGCTTCCCGCCGGATTGTATTCGAACAGGACGCCATCGCCGTTGCCCCCGAATTCGGCCGTCCCGTATAACTTGCCGCCCATGGCGAGCAAATGGCCCCTGGGATCTTCGCCGTCCGTGCCGTCGAAGTGATGCAGGACGGTGTAGGTGCCGCTGCCGGCCGGATCGTATACGAACAGGGTGCCATTATCAAAATTACCGCCCGCATAAGTAGTCCCGTAAAATTTGCCGCCCAGTTCGGTCACGCCGCCGAACGGCTCTTTGCCCGTAGCTTCTTTGAAGTGATGCAACACGGTGTAAGTGCCGGCTCCGGCCGGATCGTACTGGAAAATCACGCCGTCGTCAAAATTGCCGCCTTCTTCGGCTGTTCCGTAGAATTTGCCCCCCGACTTTATCAGGGTGCCATAAAATCCAAATCCGCCGGGGCTAAGAGCAAGGTTTACCCGCACCGTATACGTGCCGCTGCCGGCGGGGTCGTATTCGAAGAGCACTCCATAAGAGGTAAGGCCGCCACGGGAGGTCATACCGTAAAATTTACCCCCCGATTCCATCAGCGTGCAAAGCGGCTCGGCGCCGGTCGGCTCCGTAAAATGATGCCGTACCGAATAGGTGCCTGCCCCGGCAGGGTCGTACTCGTACAGAACGCCACTGCCGTCGCTGCCGCCACTATAAGCCGCACCGTAAAACTTTCCGCCCGACAGAAGCAGAGAACCATAAGGGTTTTTGCCGGTCAAAGCCTCGAAGTGGTGCAGCACGGTGTACGTGCCGCCTCCGGCCGGATCATACTCGAAGAGTACTCCTTCGTCCGAAACGCCTCCGTTTATAGCCGTTCCGTAAAATTTTCCACTCGATTCGATCAGCGAGCCATGGGGCGTGCCACCATCGGAATTATCAAATTCGTATAAAACATTGTAGGTGCCGCCTCCGGCCGGGTCGAACTCGAAGAGCACACCGTAGTCCCCGGTTCCACCGACCGAAGTCGTGCCGTAAAATTTTCCAGCCAATGCCAATAAATCGCTTTTAGGCCAGGCTCCGGTACTGTAGGCAAAATGGTACAAGACGTTGTAGGCGCCTCCACCGGCCGGGTCATACTCGAAGAGCACCCCGTCGCCATTGGAGCCGCCCGATTCGGTCATTCCATAAAACTTGCCGCCCGATTCGATCAACGAACCGAAGGGATTAGCGCCGTCCGAATTGTCAAAATCATGCAGCACCGTGTAGGCGCCGGCCCCGGCCGGGTCGTATTCGAAAATAACCCCTGCGGAATTAAGTCCCCCGCTAACGGTCATTCCGTAAAATTTGCCGCCCGATTCGATCAGCGAACCGTAGGGGGATCCACCGGTCTGTTCGGTAAATACATGCAATATTTTGTAGGCTCCGCTGGTCGGATCGTACTCGAACATGGCGCCCATATTTTCATATTCAAGGCCGATGCCTTTATTGGTCATTCCATAAAATTTTCCGTTCGAAGCCTTCAGCAGCCGGGTGTATTGGGGGTTATTCCCGGGGTATCCCTCAGGAGCATAAGCCGCGAAATTCGAGCCGTCGGGGCTAAGGCTGAAAATGGAGCCGAACGCCTTGCCTCCTTCGGCAGTCATGCCCCAGAGTTTGCTCTGGGCGTCCAGGCGCCCGGTTGCCAGTAACAGGGTAAGTACGCCGGCCGCCAGGGGCAGGAAAAAAAAGCGGCGATTCCTGTAGCGGGACAGGCTGCCGGTAGCGCAAACGGCCAGGCGAAGACCGTGGCTGCGCAGTCGGGAAAAAAGCAGTTGAAAGATCATTTGAAAACAGAATTAATTCAGACATCGGAGATTAAAGCATGGGTGACCTATTGATCGCCCAAGTCATTCCGGCAAAGATTTAAACTAATCCTGCTTGTGGGGAATAAAATCCCCAAATTACCTTCCAGCCGACATTTTTTTCGTCAGTGCGGTGTTATGAACACTGGTTCATCCCACCATACCCCACTTGCGCTTTCCAGATTGCATACTTCTTCGGGGCCAACGACAAATTCGTTGAACGAAGGTTAGTAAAATTGCCCGGCGGGCTCTTATTGGCAGACGTACCCGCCGTCGGCGCTCACCAGGCTGCCCGTCATGAACGAGTTCTCATCCGAAAGCAGAAAGGCGACCACCGCCGCGATCTCCCCGGGCTGGCCGATGCGGCCCAGCGGCTGGATGTTGTTCAGCGATTGCAGCACCTCGGCTTCGTTGGCGGCGTTGAGGGTCGAGTAGCGTTTTACCGCCTTGTGCAGCAGCGGCGTGTCGATGGTGCCTGGGCAAATGCAGTTCACGCGGATGCCATGTGGGGCGTAGTCGATGGCCGTGCTTTTGGTCAGTTGGCCGATGGCGCCCTTGGTGAGGCCGTACACCGAACTCCGGGCTTTTCCCACCCACGACTGGTCGGAGCCCATGAGCACGATGCTGCCTTTGCCCTGGACCTTCATGTAGGGCAGCACCGATTTGAGGGAATAAAAAACGCCGGTGATGTTGGTGGCCGTTACGAGGTCGAATTCTTCGTCGCTGGTTTCTTCGATGCCGGCAAAAAGATGCACGCCGGCGTTGGCAAAGAGAAAATCGATCCGTTGTTCGCGGCGGAACACTTCGTCGATTGCCACCTTGATGGCGTGGCGGTCGCGCACGTCGCAAGGAATAAAATGGGGCGAGCCGTCGGTTTCGGCGATATCGAGGTTGTACACGCGGCAGCCGGACGATTCCAGCAGATCTTTGGTGGCCTTACCGATGCCGGTGCTTGCGCCGGTGATCACGGCGACTTTGTTTTTCCAGTCCATGATGTCAGATGTTTGAAATGCTGCGGCAAAAATGCGGCGTTCGCCGGGTAATGGCCTTGTACTATTCCGGCAAAGACCTGGATTATTCTGGCAAAGCGCTACCGCTTGCGGAGCGCCGTCGGGGCGACCCCGAATTCGGCGGAAAAGGTGCGGGAAAAATAGGCCGGATCGGTGAACCCGACGGCGTAGGCGACCTCCGACACGGACTGGTCGGTGGTTTCCAGCAGGAGCCGGCTGCGGCGCAGGCGGACGCTGCGGATAAAAACGGAGAGCGAGTGCCCGGTCAGGGCCTTTAGTTTCCGGTGCAACTGGGATTCGCTCATCAACATGCTGCGGCTCAGTTCGGCGTTGCCGAATTCGGCGTCGTCGAGGTGTTCGTCGATCAGGACGATGGTTTTTTGCAAAAACGCGTCTTCCAGGTCGAAGAAAGACCTGGTTTCCGGGACTTCGGCCGGCTCCTCCTCCACGGGGCGCATCCCGAAATCCGTATTGCGGTATTTTTCCTGCAATTTCCGGCGGATCTCCAGCAGGTTGGCCGTTACGACGAGCAGTTCCTCTTCCACGAAAGGCTTGGCCAGATAGGCATCGGCGCCGCGCCGCAGCCCGGCAATGCGGTCGGTCACGGTGGCTTTGGCGGTGAGCAGCACGATGGGGATGTGGCTGGTGCGCTCGTCGGTTTTCAGGAATTCCACCACTTCGAATCCGTCTTTTTCGGGCATCATCACGTCCGAAATGATGAGGTCGGGAATGGTCTCGAGCGCTTTGTCGATACCCGCCTGTCCGTTGTAGGCGAAGTCGAGTTGATACTGCGGGCCCAGGCAGGCGGCGAGGTATTCCACCACGTCGGGGTTGTCCTCGATGAGCAGTACGCGCAGTCCTTCGCCCGTTCTGCCCGGCGAAGGGAGCGCGGGCCCGGCAGCGGTGTGTTTTTCCAGCCTGATGACCGGCGAAAGGACTGCGCCGGGCTCGGCTTCATTCGTCATGGGCAGCACGACCCTGAAAGTTGTGCCCTGTCCGGGCGTGCTTTCGGCCGAGATGGCCCCGCCCATAAACCTGACCAGTTCTCTGGTCAGCGAAAGGCCGATGCCGGCGCCACCCGCCTTGGCCTGGTCCTGGTTTTTGGCCTGAAAAAAACGGTCGAATACGAAGGGCAGTTCGTCGGGCGCAATGCCGACTCCGGTGTCGCTGACGGAGAGGTGCAGCCGGTCGTTCGTCCGGGTCAGGCGCATGGTCACCTGCCCGCCCGCGGGAGTGAATTTGATGGCGTTGGAGAGCAGGTTGTGGACGATTTGCAGCAAACGTTCCGGGTCGTAGTCCATAACGATGGCGGGTTCGCCGCTTTCCACCTTCATGTGTACGTTCTTCGTTTCCGCCAGGGAGTGCATACTCTCGGCGATGTACCGGAGATAGGGGAGCACGTCTCCCTGCACGTAATTCATTTTCAAGGAGTTGTTCTCCAGTTTTGCCAGGTCCAGAATTTCGTTGATGAGCCGCAGCAGGTTTTGTCCGTTGCGTTTTATCAGGGCGACGGGTTGGTTCACGGCTGCTCCTCCGGCCGGGGCGGGTTCTTTCTCCAGCCGGTCGGCCATGCCCAGGATCACGGTAAGCGGGGTGCGGAATTCGTGGCTGATGTTGGTAAAGAAACGGGTTTTGAACGCGTCCATCTCGTTGAGGCGTTCGCGTTCGCGGGCTTCTTCGGCCAGTTGCTGCTCGGTTTTGATCTTTTCCGCTTCGAGGCTGGTGTTGGCGGCAGTGAGTTTTTCGTTGTCGCTGGTACGGCGGCGGTAGGAGCGGTAGATCTGTACGGCTACCACCAGCAGGAGCGCCAGGGTGGCCAGCGCGGCCCAGATAAAAGCACGCTGCCGGGACTTGTCGTTTTCCAGCAATCGGATCTCGTCTTCCTTTTGGGTCGCTTCGTACTTGATCTCCAGTTCTTTCACCTGCTTCACCCGCTCGGCATTCAGGGCGGAATCGCGGATTTCGGAATACAGCCGCTGGTATTTCAACGCGTTTTTAAAGTCGCCTTTCAACTCGTATATCCCGGAAAAATAGTAAAGCGAGGTGCTTTGCTCGTAAAATACGTTGAGCGCCCGGGCAATATCGTAGCACTGCTGGTTGTGGCGCAATGCCGCATCGGGCATTTTTCGGTAAATATAGTTGCTGGCCAGGCAGTTGTTGGCGGCCATGAACGCCCGGGAAAGCGTGTCTTTCCGGGAGATCTCATACGCCTTCAGGTAATAGGGCGTGGCTTTTTCGTACTCGCCCCGCAGGTTGAACACGTGCCCCATCTTTGTGTAGGCAATGGCTATACCCTGTTCGTTAGCGCCTTTTTGGTAGTTGGCCAGGCTTTGTTCACCGTAGTGGAAGGCGGAGTCCAGTTGGTTGGTGGCCAGCATGAGCGTGGCAATGATTGAATATACGTCGCCTATCCCGGTGTAATTATGCTCTACCCGGTTGGCCCGCAGGGCTGCCTGGGCATACTCCATGCCTTTGGGGTAATCCTGTACCTGGAAAGCGCCCCGGGCCAGGCAGTAATAGGCCGGGCCGATAATTCCGGTAACTTTTTCCTTTTCGGCCACCTCGATGCACCGCAGCGCCAGTTCGGCGCTCCTGGCATGTTGGCCCTTGTCGTACAGGGCCATCGAGGTGCTCAACCACGACTTGAGCGTATCGCCTGTCGGTGACTGCCCGTACAACCCAGTGCCGGCAAAAAGAAAAAAGACGAAGATCAGGGTTTGTTTTGTCAAGATTTGGGATGGGTGGCTTTTGGTCGCAAAGAAAAAAAACGCCGGAGAAACTTGCCCGGAAATGTATTACTATGGCTAAAACGGGCCGCCGCTTACCGGCGGTTGATCTGGGAAGTGATCGTACTGTCGGTTATTTTGTCGTCTTCGGCCAACAAAAATGCTTTGGAGAGGATGATGGACAGGCCGGTGTCCCCTTCGAACGGCAGGAACAGTTCGGGGGCGCCGGCCGTTTTGGTGCGGTCGGGCACGATGCACAAATACTGGTCGTTGGGCTCCATCAGGATGTTGGTACTGCCGATGTGGATCTTGTAGGTGCGCAATTTACCCTTTACTACCAGGAACTTATCGCTGACCCGGGCCACCTGGCCGATCTTCAGCCGGGGCACCAGGCCGGTGAGCACCTCGCGGCGGGTTTTGGCTACTTCGGAAAGATCGCCGAAGGAGTACGTGGTCCAGTAATCGCGGTAGGCCGGTAACCCGCCCGAATCCTGCCAGGCAGGGTCGTTGCCCACGCTGGCTACGCCGACAAAAAGGTCGACGTCGCGCAGGGCTTCGGAAAAGGCCACCGCGGGCACCTCGGCCAGCCGGACCAGCGCGCCGGTTTCCGGATTCAGGAAGCGGATCTGGTCGGTGGCCACGTAGTTCCAGATGCCGGTATCGTTCATGGCATTTTCGGCGTTCACCTCATTCACCCAGAACTCGGCGCGCAACCGGTATGCTTCGAGGGTCAGTTGTGCCGCTTCGTTGTACCGGCCGTCGTCGTAAGCGCCCAGCAGGGAGTATTTCCAGCCGCGCATTTTTGCCAGGTTGTTGAACTGGTGCTGCTTGAGCAGGTGGGCCGCCATCCGGTTGCTGTAGGTGACGGTATTGACTTCGGCATCGGTCAGCAGGTACACCTCGCGGAAGGCCTGTTTCAACGGCTGGCGGATCTGGCGGGCCAGCAAAAAATCCCGCCATTTTTTGATCTCCGCTACGGTGTGCACCGCCGGATGCCAAAGCGAAACCGCAGCCCCTTCCGCCGGGTGAACAACCGAGCCGTTGTTGTCCGTCCAGCCGCCGTCCGACCAGATGGCCGACACCGCATGATCGCCGGAGTGGAAGGTCCAGATGAGCCTGCGGGCCAGGCTGCTCATCAATCCGTGTTCGAGGTAGAGCGAGCGGAAATGCTCCGCCGTCCAGCGCCGGTCGGTCCGGAACATCCGGTCGATGCGGTCGCGCTGGGCGAGGGTAGTCTGGTCGATCTGTTTCCGCAAATCCTGAAGCCGCTTCAGTTGGGCCGCGTATTTCTCCCGGGCGAAAGCCGGTGCGGATTTTTGCGGCGCACCGTCGGGCCGGTACCACTGCAGTTCCGATTTCCCCGGGCCGCTCACCTCGATGACGGCCCGGTAGTCGTCGAAAGCCGTTTCGAGTGCGCCGTCGTGCAGGCCGAAATCGTCGACGGCCAGGTCTTCGATCTCGTGCAGCGATACGCCCTGTTCGGTCGCCGCCTCGTGCAGGTAGCGTTCGATCAGGCCCTGGGCGTTGCTCTGTTTGATGCGCAGGCGCAGGCGCGACAACTGCCCGATGCCCTCCAGGCCTTCGGCTTTGTACAGGGCGAAAAAACAGGCGTTGGAAACAGCCGCGGCGGCGGGGCCGTGGCCGGGTATTTTGCGGTAGCAGCGTTCCGCCAGGGCGGCCAGCAGCCGAAGCAAAGGGCCATCGGCAAAAAGCGCGCAGACCCAGACGAGGCCCTTGAGCGTATCGATATTGCCTGCATCAAGAAACTCGTGACTGGTATAGGAATAGGCTTGTCCATTGTAGGTCTGCGTATGCCTGGTGATTTTTTCCCGAAATTGCACTACGAACCCGAACCAGTCCTGTACCATCCGCCTGAACGGCCCGACGCCCAGTTCCGTTACGATGGCCTTGCCTTCATTCAGGTATTTCGCGGTCGGCTTTCCACCGCCCGCTTTTTGGGCCAGGGCCAGCAGCCGGTACCAGCATTTTTTTTCGGCTTCGGGTTGCCGCCCGATCATGGGGTTGGCAAAAGCGGCAAAATCATCTTTATCGGCAAACAGGGTGGGCTTGACGTCCCCCGAACCCGACGCCCGGTGCAGCAGGCCGTCGATGCGGTCCAGCAGTTTCGCTCTTTCCCTGGGGTAGTAATGCTCTTCGCCGCCGGCCACGGCGCCCCGGATGGCGCGCAGCAGAGCGGCCAGGTCGGGCGAAATACCGGTTTCCTGCCCTTTGTATTGCCGCTCGATCTGGAGGATCATGGCGGCTACCGGCCAGGCCATGAAATGCCGGTCTCTCCACCTGGGGTTTTCGTAGAACGCGGTGTACAGCAGCCGCACGTCTTCATCTTCCAGCCGGAGTTTTACCTTCAGCACATAGTCGATATAGCCCAGCCGTACATAATTTACCTGTACGTTGACGTCGCCGGAAGACCAGGTAGTCTGCCGGCTGGAAAATTCGCCGCACTTTTCCACACAATAGACGATGAACCGGACGCGCCGGCGGTCGGGCCATTGCGCCACCACATCCTGGCACACCCGGGTTTTGCCGACCGGCACCCCGAAAAAACTCCGGTTTTCTGCCGCGTATTCGGCCCGGGTTTGCTGAACGATGCGCTCGAATTCGGCGGGTTCTTCCGGGGTTCCGGAAAAGGCGTTTTTGATCTTGTTGAAAAGGTTCATGGTCAGCCTCCTACCAGCGGGGTGAGTTTGATAAAACTGATCCGGGTGCCGGAATGGAGCGATACCGCCTGGTCGAGCGATTCGGACTGAACGTTGTCGATCAGGACGAAATAGCCGTTTTTCTGGTAGGCATCGAGGGCGACGTACACCTGTTTTTCCGCGTCGATGAAGGGGCGGTTTTTCAGGCGGTACCCGTTGAGCGTTCTTTCGGCGTCGGAAGGCTCCACCAGGCCGTTGAAGTATTCCGGGAGTTGGCGGTTGTAGTTTTCCACTTCCCGGGTCACCCGTTCGCTGATGATGTCTTTTATGGTCACCTGAGCGGACGGGAATTCAAGTTCCATTTCATTCAGCACCGTTCCGGTAAACGTTTCGTCTTTGATCGTAACCGTCATTTGTGGGTAGTTTGTTTTAAAGGCTTTTATCAGTCTTAATAATGCTCAAAAAATAAGTTACCGATTTAGCCGGGCAAACGTTTACTAAACCTGCAAGATTTAGTAAACGTGGTCGAGAAGTTATTTTTTGAGCGTTCCTTACTGTATTGCAAAAATAGCGGGTTTTTATTGTTTTTAAAATTTTTTGTTTTAAATTTTTGGCGGTTGCGGCGGCGCAAAAAAAAGAGGCTGCCTCACCAGTCAGTTTATGCGCTGATATGTGGATTCGTTTATTCCGTTGGGCCTGCAGGAGCAGCGCTTACAACAAATAAACAAATACCCATATCAACCAATAACCAACTTGTGAGACAGCCTCAAAAGGGTCTGGCCTCCTGATTGTCACGGCCGGCAAAGCGGCCGCGGCGCGGTCAGGGCGCCAGTATCGTCATGCTTTTGGTGAGCGTTCCGGCAGCGGTGGTCAGTGCGTAGTACAACAGGCCCGGCGCGTGTTCCAGGTCGAACGTTTCCTCGCTGCGGCCGGCGGGGTAATTTCCGCTCCGTTCGGCCAGCAGCCTGCCCGCTGCGTCGAACACACGCAGGCGCGCCTCGCCGGCTTCGGGCAGCACGAAGGCGATGGCCGTCTGCCGGACGAAGGGGTTGGGGCGGTTTTGCAGCAGTTGTACGCCGGAACCGGCGGGGTCGAGGGTGCCGGTCAGGCCGGAGAAGTGCAGCCGCACTTCCGACTCGGCCAGGGCGCCGGTGTAGGCCCGCGCGGGCAGGGTTTCCTCATCGGTGTGCAGTACGTCGCTGAGCCGGGCGCCGCCTTGCAGCACGGCGAAGGTGGCCTGGAAAACCGGGGCGGCTTCTTCCACGAAAATCCCTTCCGCCTGCGACCAGACCACCCGGATCGAGCCTTCGGAAACTTCG
>WBZQ01000281.1_pt2 | contig 26055 bp, 17 predicted proteins | sample 5204251 | NCBI WGS metagenome assembly WBZQ01 (sample SAMN12412402, study PRJNA552823) | activated sludge metagenome | isolation source: activated sludge from nitrification reactor of wastewater treatment plant... | place: USA: Virginia | collected 2017-09
AACTATAAAAAAGCAATTTTAAACGATATAAATCCTCACATCATCAAATTTTATAAAGGTATACAACAAAAAGAGATTACCAGTTTGCTTATGAAGCAATACCTGGAAAGAGAGGGAGAATTATTAAAAAAAGCGGCTAATAACGGATATGAGCACTACTTGAAAGTGCGCAAGCGTTTTAATGACGGGGAGTTTTCACCTTATGACTTTATCTTTTTATCCAGAGCAGGGTTCAATGGAATGATGCGCTTTGGAAGTAAAGGTAATTGGAATATTCCATTCTGTAAAAAACCCGAAAGGTTTGCCCAGGCATATATTACTAAAATAACCAACCAAATTGCTGCTGTTTCACAGGTTATCCAACCTGAACCAAACTGGACCTTTTATAATAGATCGTTTTGCGACATTATTTCTATGGCTACCGAAAACGATATTATCTATTGTGATCCGCCTTATTATGGACGGCACGTTGACTATTATAATGGTTGGACAGAAAAAGATGAGGAATGTTTATTTGATTTATTAAAAAATACAAAGGCTAAGTTTGTTCTTTCAACGTGGCATCACAATGATTGGAGAGAAAACGAGATGATTAATAAATTTTGGAACAACTTCAATATTATAACTAGAGATCATTTTTATCACAATGGCGGCAATTTGGAAAACCGCAAGTCAGTAGTCGAAGCCTTAGTGTGCAACTTTGACACAAGTAATTTTTCCCGGCACAATCATGGGAAAGTTAAAAGCGCTCCGGCAAGGCAATTGACAATTGCCTTGGATTAAATCACCCCGTCACACCTTCATGCGATTGCCCCCATCCCATCCCATACCGTACATTTGTGCTCAGAAAAGAGCACCCGCATGCAACATCCGATCAAAGTTATACTGTACGAGGACAACCGCGACCTGCGCGAAGGCATCGCTTTCCTGTTGCAGGCCACCCCGGGCCTGACCCTCGCGGGCGCTTTCCCGCACGTCAACAACCTCAAATCGGAACTCCACGCCCATATGCCCGACGTGGTGCTGCTCGACATCAACATGCCCGGCATGTCGGGCCTCGAAGCCCTGCCCATCATCAAGTCGCTGTACCCCCGGACGCAGGTCATCATGCAGACGGTGTTCGACGACGACGAGCGTATTTTCCAGGCCATCCGCGGTGGCGCCAGCGGCTATCTGCTCAAAAACACGCCGCCGGCCGAGATCGTGCAGGCTGTGTTCGACGTGTACCGCGGCGGCTCGCCCATGACCTCCAGCGTGGCGCGCAAGGTGCTCCAGTTCTTCCAGCAACCGCCCAGGACCCACCCGACCGAGCACCTGCTCTCCTCCCGCGAGCAGGACATCCTGAAAGGCCTGATGAAAGGCTACAGCTACAAACTCATCGCCGACGAACTCAACATCAGCATCGACACCGTGCGCACCCACATCCGCAACGTGTACGACAAGCTGCAGGTGAACTCCAAAACGGAAGCGATCCTGAAAGCGATGAAGGAAGGATGGATGGATGAACGGTAGACGGTGGGCGGTGGGCGGTACACGGTGGACAGGAGACGGGGATGGAACACTTGAGTGGGGGATGATGCTGGTGGCATTTTGCTGTTAACATTTTGAAAATCGGCGGCTCCGCCCGGTGCTTTGAGCGCCCTTTCCTATTTTTGCCCGCCATTTTCCGGCATTTCCGGGAGCAAATTATCCGGAAATCACCCGACCCAAACATTTTTTTGCAAAACACCAGTCTCACCTTTCTCCGTCATGTTCAAAAACTTGCTTGCTGCAGCCCTGTTGCTCCTTTGCCACGCTGCATTCGCCCAGAACGACCCGGTGCTGTTCACGGTAAAAAACAACCCGGTGACCGTTTCCGAGTTCAAATATATCTACACCAAAACCAACCAGGACAAGGCCGATTTTTCGGAAAAATCCCTGCGCGACTACCTTGACCTGTATACCAAGTTCAAACTGAAAGTACAGAAAGCCCGCGACCTGCGGCTCGACACCGTTCCCGCCCTGAAAAGCGAACTGGACGGCTACCGCCGCACGCTGGCCAACTCCTACCTCGTCGACCGCGAAGTGACCGACAAACTGGTGCGCGAAGCCTACGATCACATGCAGCAGGACGTGGAGATCAGTCACATTTTCGTGGCCGCCGACCGCAACGCCAAGGCTGCCGACACCCTGCGCGCTTACAACCGCATTCTCAACTGGCAAAAAATGCTGAAAGGCGGTACCGCCTTCGAAAAACTCGCCGCCGACAGCTCCGAGGACAAATCGGCCAAAGACAACAAGGGACTGCTGGGCTACGTCACCGCCCTGCTGCCCGACGGCTACTACGCCATGGAAAAAGCCATCTACTCCGCCAAACCCGGTGAAGTGCGGCTGGTACGCTCCAACTCCGGCTACCACCTGGTGCGCGTGAACGGCACCCGCCCGGCCCGTGGCGAGATCGAAGTTTCCCAGATCCTGGTGCGCAAAGGCGACAACGAGGAAAAGAACGCCAAACAGCGCATGCGCATCGACAGCGCCTACACCGCCCTGCAGGGCGGCGCCAAGTGGGAGGAAGTCTGCACCCGCTTCACCGAAGACAAGGTGTCGGCGTCCAAGGGCGGCTACATCGGCTTTTTCGGCATCAACCGCTACCAGAAGTCCTTCGAGGACGCCGCGTTTGCCCTGGAAAAAGACGGCGACTACAGCAAACCCGTGGAAACCGGCATCGGCTGGCACATCATCCTGCGCAAAAGCCGCCGCCCCCTGGCCTCCTTCGAAAACCTGAAACGCCCGCTCACCGAACGCGTCAAACGCGACAGCCGCAGCGAGGTGGCCAAGCAAAGCATGATCGGCCGCATCAAAAAGGAAAGCAACTTCAAGGAATTCCCCAAAGTGCTCGACGAGTGGGCCGCCAAACAAACGGATTCGATTTTCCTGACCTTCAAGTGGAAACCGGACCCCGCCAAGCCGCAGGCCGTGCTGATGCGTTTCAACGACAAAATCTATACAGTAGCCGATTTCGAAGAATATGCGGCCCGCTCCGGAAAAGACCGCATGCGCGGCGCCGGCTACCCGTTGGCCGAAACGGTGAACCGCCTGTACAAAAACTGGTCGGACGAAACGGCCATGCAGTTCGAAGAATCGCAACTGGACAAAAAATACCCCGAGTTCAAATCGCTGATGCGCGAATACGAGGAAGGCATTCTGCTGTTCGAGGCCCTCAAACAGAACGTGTGGGACAAGGCCAGCAGCGACACGGTCGGCCTGCAGAAATACTTCGACGCCAACCTGAGCCAGAAATACCGCTGGGACGAACGCGCCCGGGTCAGCCTCTATACGCTCAAGACCGACGACGCCAAAACGGTGGGCGAAGTGCGCGAATACGCCGCCAAAAACCCGGCCGCCGACGTACTCAAAAAATTCAACAAAAAGGAAAACGAGGTGCTGACCGTGATCGAGAAGACCTATGAAAAAGGCAAAAACAAAGACCTCGGCAACCTCTGGAAAGGCGGCGACGTGACCGACGCCAAAACCGATGCCGCTACCAAGACCGCAACTTTCCTCAAGGTCGAGCAAATCCTGCCGCCCGCTCCCAAATCGCTCTCCGAAGCCCGCGGCTATGCCGTAGCCGACTACCAGGACTACCTGGAAAAACAATGGGTGGAAGAACTGCGCAAGGAATACCCGGTGAAGGTGAACGACGACGTGCTGAAGGGTTTGATCAAGAAATAACCTGTTGGGTTTTCACGCAGAGACGCAGAGGGTGATACGCTTTGCGTATCTGCGCGAAACAATACAGCCTCCGCGTGAAACAATCCGCATCAAAAACGAATCCCCCGCTCCGGTAAGGAACGGGGGATTCTTTATTCCCGCAGGTCACCCTAAATGACCTTTAATTACTGTAATTACCTCTGGAATTACTTCTCCAGTTGCTCTTTCAATTGAGCGAGGATGGCCAGGTCGCCGAGGGTTTCCTTTTCGACTTTCTTCTGGACTTCGGAAATAGCGGCCTGGTTTTCACCGTCTTCCTTGGCGCGTTCGGCTTTCACTGCCGCTTCGGCCTTGTACTTCAGATCCTCCAGGTAGCGCGTGTGCGACACCAGGATGCGGCGGTCGTCCTTGTTGAACTCGATCACTTTTACCGTGACCGTATCGCCCGGGTTGACCGGCTGGCCGTCTTCCTTCTTGATGTGCTTGGCCGGGGCAAAAGCCTCCAGGCCGTGCGGCATCTGGAAAGTGGCGCCTTTGTCGTCGCGCTTCAGCACGGTAGCCTCGTGGTAGGAGCCCACCGGGAAGATCGTCTCGAAGGTATCCCAGGGGTTGTCCTGGGTTTGCTTGTGGCCGAGGCTGATCTGGCGTTTTTCCTTGTCGATGTCCAGCACCACCACATCCACCGGGCTGCCCACTTTCGTGAACTCGCTGGGGTGGGCGTAGCGCTTCGTCCACGACAGGTCGCTGATGTGCACCATACCGCCCACGCCTTCGCTCAGTTCGACGAAGATGCCGTAGTTGGTGATGTTTTTCACCGTACCGGTGTGCTGGCTGCCGATGGGGAAGCGCTCCTGGATCTCGCTCCAGGGGTCGGCGGTCAGTTGTTTGATCGACAGCGACATTTTGCGGTCGCCGCGGTCGATGGTTACGACGCGGGCTTCCACTTCCTGGCCCATCTTGAAGAATTCCTTGGCGTTGATGCTCTGGTTGCCCCAGGTGATTTCGCTGATGTGGATCAGGCCTTCCACGCCGGGCAGGATTTCCACGAATGCGCCGTAGTCTTCGATGTTGACGATCTTGCCGTGTACGATGGAGCCTTCGGTCACGTCGGCGGGCAGCACTTCCCACGGGTGCGGGGTGAGTTGCTTCAGGCCCAGGCTGATACGCTTCTTGTTCTCATCGAAGTCGAGCACCACCACGTTGATGCGCTGGTTGAGGCTGAGGACTTCGCTCGGGTGGCCGATGCGGCCCCAGCTGATGTCGGTGATGTAGAGCAGGCCGTCCACGCCGCCCAGGTCGAGGAAGGCGCCAAAGTCGGTGATGTTCTTGACGATGCCTTCGAGCACCTGGCCTTTTTCCAGGCTGCCGAGGATGTGTTCGCGCTGTTCGGCCAGGTCGCTTTCGATCAGGGCCTTGTGGCTCACCACGGCGTTCTTGATCTGCTCGTTGACTTTCACGACTTTGAACTCCATCACCTTACCGACGTACTGGTCGTAGTCGATCACCGGTTTGATGTCGATCTGCGAACCGGGCAGGAAGGTTTCCAGGCCGTTGCAGTCGACGATGAGGCCGCCTTTCGTTTTGCTGATGACCGTACCGCGGATGATGGTGCCGTTCTTGAACGAGTCGACGATGCTTTCCCAGGCGCGCAGGATCTTGGCCTTGCGGCGCGAGAGGCCGAGCTGGCCTTCGCTGTCTTCCTGGCTTTCCACGTACACTTCCACGCTGTCGCCGGGGGCGAGGCCGGGGGTGTCGCGGAATTCGCTCATCGGGATGAGGCCGTCGCTTTTGTAGTTGATGTCGAGTACCACGTCGCCGCCGCTGATGGCGCTGACGCGGCCTTTGATGATCTCGTTTTCGGCAACGTTATTGAGCGTGGCGTCGTACTGCTTCAACAGGGCCGCTTTTTCGGCTTCGTCGTAAGCAAAGGTGCCGCGCTTGTCCATGTTCCAGTTGAAATCGTCGTGGGCGCCGCCGGCGTTTACGGTTTCGAAAACCGGGAGTTCCACTTCCTCTTCTTCCTCTTCCTCTACGGCCGGCTCGGCTTCTTTTTTTGCCGGCGCTTCCTCGGCCGCAGCCGGAGTTGCTTCAACTTCTACAGCAGCCGGGGTCTCTTCAATTTCAACGGCGGCCGGGGTTTCTTCAACTTCAACGGCAACCGGAGTTTCTTCAGCCGCGGCTTCCACGGTTTCGACCGGCTCTTCTACCGGGGCTTCTTCCGTTTCGGCTACGGGTTCTTCCACAGGGGCGTCTTCCAGCACCTGGTCGGGTTCTTCCACGACTGGCGGTTCAACGGTAGCGTCCACCGTTTGGGGCGCTTCTTCCTGTTCGTTGTTCAGTTCTTTTTCTTCGTCGAGTGACATAGTGTAGGCGGTTGATTTCGAGGCTTTTTTGTGTTACCACGTTGACCGGCTTCACTTCGGGGCGAAACCGTTACCCCTGCCTTTGTAAAGTGGAATGTGGATTACCGGGTGTGGAATCCATTGTCCCGGATTTCAAAAGCGGGCGCGAAGGTACTACTAATTTATTGGGAAAAAAAGTTTTGTTTCCTGTAGTTTTGCTGCCCCGAAACCCGGACCCAACACATAATCATCTCGCACCCAATTTTATTCAGCCATGGCAGACAGTAAAAATGCGCAGCAGCCCGCTATCAATATCGAATTGTCGGAAGAAGTAGCCGAAGGCATCTACTCCAATCTGGCCATTATCTCGCACTCCAACGCCGAGTTCGTGGTGGATTTTATCCGCCTGATGCCCAATGTACCGAAGGCCAAGGTAAAAGCACGGATCATCCTGACCCCGCAGCACGCCAAAAGGCTGCTCTTCGCCCTGAAGGACAACCTCCAGAAATACGAAATGCAGTTCGGAAAGATCGAAGACGTAGACCAGCCCGTCCCGCCGATGAACTTCGGTACCCCGACCGCCCAGGCGTAGTGATAAGTGGTAAGTGATAAGTGGTAAGTGATGAGTGGTAAGTGATAAGTGGTAAGTGATAATTTAAACACCATCACTTACCACTTATCACTTACCACTTACCACTTATCACTTATCACTTATCACTCCTTGAAATACCGCTCCGTTTGTTCGGGGTTGAAGGTTTCCGGGCGCACTTCCGGTGTGGTTCCCGGCTCCGCGTCGAAGCGGAAAACCGTGTCGCTGGCCCATTCCACTATGCCGAAAAGTGTTTTTCCTGTCAGTGGCCCCGCCTGAAAACCGCTCAGGTCGAGGGTGGCGGGCTTCGCGTCGCAACTGTACCGGTACTGCATGGGAAACGTATCGAAGTCGCTGCCGAACTTGATGAGCCACAAGCCTTTGCCGTCGGGCTGAAATACGAAAACCTGCCCTTCGCGGTTGGTCCAGCGGCCGCTCAACTCCCGGCAGGTATCGCCGGTGCAGGAAATAAAAAGGAATAAGACCCCGGTTGCCAGGGTCAGGCGTGTAAAAAGTTGGTTCATACGCTGCTGTTTTTGTCTCGACGAAATACCGCTAAAGACAAGATTGTTCACCGCCGGTTGGCAATAGCCGTGAATTTCTCCGCCGGTCTTTGTCGTTTTCTTCTGCTTTCACAGCAATCCTTCGTCCGCAAAACTATAAAATCCGCGCTCCGAAACGATCAGGTGGTCGAGCAGCGGGGTATCGATCAGCGCTCCGGCCTGTTGCAGTTTTTTAGTCAGATCCCGGTCGGCCTGGCTGGGTTGCAGGTTGCCGGAGGGGTGGTTGTGTACGGCGATGATCGCCGAAGCCTGGATTTCCACCGCCGCTTTCAGTACCATTTTTACGTCCACCACCGTGCCAGCCGTGCCACCGGTGCTGATGCGCTGGCGGGCGGTGACCTCATTGGCGCGGTTGAGCAGCAGCAGCCAGAATTCTTCGTGGTACAGGTCGCTCAGCATCGGCGCGATGGCGTCGGCGGCATCCCGGCTGCAATGGATGCGCGGGCGGTCGCGCGGATTGGTCAGTTGCCGCCGCTGGCCCAGTTCGAGCGCGGCGGCAATGGTGATGGCCTTGGCTTCACCCACGCCTTTAAATTTCTGGAGTTCCCGGACGGAACGTTTGCCGAGTTCGTGCAGGTCGCGGCCCACCGAGTCGAGGATCTCCTGGGCCAGGGCGACGGCGCTTACCCCGACGGTGCCGGAGCCGATCAGGATGGCCAGCAGTTCGGCGTCGGAGAGGGCCAACTTGCCTTTGAGTTGCATTTTTTCGCGCGGCCGGTCTTCTTCGGCCCAGGCGGTAATGGCGCGATAGTAGTCGGAGGGCATGTTTTTGACGATTTGATTTGAGAGGATGGATTAGAAAAATGACTGCGCTAATTTACATTCAAATCAACAAAACAAACAATGGCTTTGCATTTACCCGGCAGAAGCAAGCATTCAAACCTCTAACCAAAAATATTTTAGTGCCTTTCTGGTGATGATGCCCTGTTTCACCGTTGGGCTCAAGATTGTAGTACCCTGCCAACTTTTAGGATCCCTTGGGGCAACCAAACGATCACTTTGCCAACCATTTGCAATAGTCAGAACATCGGTATAACGAGGCCTGTGACGATCATGAACTCGGGTCATGGGTCACCCCGAATTTTGCAACAAAACAAATTCGGGGTGGCTACGTGTCCCGCTCATATCGGTTTGAAGCCGTAGAAATGCCCGGGGCGTGTCATACAGAGCCTTCAGGCGTGGTATCTGAGGCCGAAGGCCGAAGCAGGATAAAAACATCCTCCGGCTATGCCTTCGGATGCCACGCCTGAAGGCTCGGCATGACCAGCCCCCGGGTTTTCAGGTCTTAATGCAGGGAGAATTTCACAAAATAAGGGCGGGTTTTACTCTAAAATATAAGGTTACAAAATTCGGGGTGACTCATGGCCTGTATTTTATCATCAACATCTCATAACAAAATGATACAGCGAATTTTTATATTAATGATCCTTTTCACGAACTTGTCTTATGCACAGTCGAAAAATGATAATGTCTGGCTGCTAGGTAATTCTACTATAAATAATGACTCCTTTGGAGGAATGGTGATGACTTTTAACGAAAAAGGGTTCTATCTTGATAAATTCGATTTAAAAATGGGCAGCTTGGTTACCTCGAATACTTCTATATGCGACGATGACGGCAACCTGTTATTATATGCGAACGGCTGTTCTATTGCCAACTTCACGCATGAAATGATTGAGAACGGCGACGATCTTAATCCCGGCTTTATCGCCAATGAGAACTGCAATTTCCCTGGCGGCGGCTCTTACCTTTCCTACGGTTCCACCCTGATACTGCCCATCCCGGAACGGCTTGGTGAGTATTATTACATTTACGAACATGGAAACGAGTTTTACTATACCGACGGGCTTTTTTACGCGCACATCGATATGAATGCGAACGGCGGCCTGGGAAAAGTGCTGGACAAAAACGTCGAACTGCTGCCCATACCTACCAACTTGTCCGTTTATATCACCGCCGTCCGGCATGGAAACGGCCGCGACTGGTGGATAGTGGTTCCCAGCGGCGAACCGAGTCGCGATTTTTATCTTTTTCTGCTGTCTCCGAAGGGGCTGGAAGGGCCTTTTTGGCGATCCTACCCGCCGGCAACCGAGTTGCCGCTGGGCGTTCCCTGGACGTTCGGCGGCCCGACCCAGGCCGTTTTTACCCCCGACGGTACCAAATACTGCCGGGTCAACCGGGTTTACGGTATCGAGATATATAATTTCAACCGTTGCTCCGGAGAATTTGAAATTTTAAAAAAACTGCCTCTGCCGCCGCTTACGGAGGAAGCCATCCGGCAAAATGATACCACGTTGCTGGAGTACGATGCCGGAGCGGCGGGCCTGGCCGCCTCGCCCAACTCCCGCTTCCTCTATGTCAGCAACGTGAGCGACCTGTACCAGATAGATCTGTGCGACAGGAATTTCGGCATGGAACACATCGAGGCCTATGACGGGTCATTGTGGTACTTTTTCGCCGCTAATTTTTACCAGATGCAATTGGCGCCCGACAACCGGATTTACATGTGCTCCGGCAATACCGGCCGGGTGCTCAGCGTCATCAACGAGCCGGACAAGCCCGGAAAGTTGTGCAATTTCGATCAGCACGGCATTCTGCTGCCGCGTTATACCGGCTTCGTGCTGCCCAACTTTCCGCATTTCAGGTTGTACGACGCCCCCGGCAGTCCCTGCGATACTTTGGGGATCGACGGTCCGGAAAAACGGCGCTTGCCGGCATTCACCCTGTTTCCCAATCCGGCTAAAGACGAAGTCCATATTTTCGTACCCAAATGCGACGGTGGCCAACTCCGTATCTACAATGCCGCCGGTCAGTTCCTGTGGGAAACGGAATACCTGACCGGCGACGCGGAGTACACGCTCGAAACGATGGGCTGGCCGGCGGGGATGTATTTTGCTATCCTGATCGAAGACGGCAAGCGGGTGCTCACCCGGAAATTGGTTATCGCCCGGTAGGCCTGGCGCACAGTTTTCTTGTTCACCGCACCACCGTCACATCCCCCTCCAGCAACAACTCCCGCTCGTGGCCGCAGAAAACCAGCCGCACCTTGACGTACCACACGAACACCCCCGGCTGCATCTGCTCCGCCCGGAAATTACCGCCCCAGCCCACGCCCGGCTGCTCCGTGCTGTACATCTTGTTGCCCCAGCGGTCGTACACCTCGAAGCGGTACGACAAAATCTGAATGTCCGGGTTGAAATACGGCCGGAACACCGAGTTGTCCGGGTCCGTCGACGCCGGCTTGAACACGTTGGGCACGTAGATGAAGTTCTTCGCCGACAGGTCCGCCCAGTCCACCGCCGCCTCGCGCCGCAGCGTCTCGCAGTGGTTGGTGGCTTCCACCCACACCGGACCCGCCTCGCTTACCTTTATCTGAGTCACCATCGTGTCGCCGCTCGACCAGCGGATCTTCAGGCTGGTCAGGTCGCCGCCCAGCACCGCCTCCAGCCGCGTGCCCGAGTTGTCGCAGGGCAAAACGCCGTCGGGCAGGATCAGTTCCAGCCGCGGGAAAGCGTCCACCGTGGTTTCTTCGGCAAAAATGCAGCCGTTGGAGTCCTCCAGGTACACCGTGTAGTCGCCCGCCGCCACCGGGCCGAACTGCGTGCTGTCCTGGTACGCCGTGCCGTCCAGCGAGTAGCGGTAAGGCGCCAGGCCGCCGGCCGGGCTGGTCACCGCGATGCTGCCGCTGGCCTGGGTGGCGCAGGAGGTTTCCGGCTGCACGCCGAACGTGGCTTCCGGGAAGGCCTCCACCGACACGGTCACCGTGGAGTCGCAACCCTCGGTGGTCAGGTAGTGGAATTCCGCCGTTTCGCCCGGCGCGATCTCGATGCCGTTGAACACGTACACCGTACCGGGGCAGACGTCCACTTCAATCGGCTCCTGCACCACCGGGTAGGCTGACACCGTCACGGTCACCACCGAGTCGCAGCCGGCGAAGTTGTTAAACGTGAAGTCGGTTACCGTGCCGATGCCCAGGTTGACGCCCTGGTAGGGATAGGCCTGCCCGGGGCATACCTTGGCGTCGAGGGCAAAGGTGGAGACGGGCAAAGCCGATACCACGATGGTCAGCGACGTGTCGCAGCCGCTGAGGGCCGGCAACACGAAGGAGGCGCTGCCCCCGGCGGCAATGTCCACGCCTTTGTAGGTGTACACTTCGCCGGGGCAAACCCCGACCTGCCGCACCACGGCCGCCGGAGGCGGCAGTTCGGCCACGTCGACGTGCACGATCAGGGAATCGCAGCCGGCTGCATTCTGGTACGTGAAGGTATAGGCCGTGCCGGCCGGAATGCCCACGCCGTCGTAGTACACGGTATCGCCGGCGCAGGCGGCCGCATCCACGATGATGGTACCCACTTCGTACTGCGTCACATTCACCGTCACCGTCGAGTCGCAACCCAGGTAGTTCTGCAAAACGAAGTCCTGGCTTTGTCCGACCGAAAGCAGGGTACCGTTGTAGTCGTAGGTTGCTCCGGCGCATATTTTCACGTTCAGTGTGGAGGCGGAGGTTGGCAGGGCCGTTACGGTGACGGTCACCGTAGAATCGCAGCCCAGATAGTTCTGTAAGTGAAAATCCATAACCTGCCCGGCCGCCAGCGGCGTACCGTTGTAGTTGTAGGTATCATCCGGGCATACGCTGACCGCAAGGGAAGAGGCCGAGGTCTCCACCTGCATCACGGTTACCGTTACGACGGAATCGCACCCCTGGAAGTTGGGGAAAACGAAAGCCTGCGTCTGGCCTGCCGAAAGCAGGGTGCCGTTGTAATCGTACACCTCGTTCGGGCATACGTTGACCACCAGCGACGACCCCGTGGCCGGACAACTCCGGATCAGCAGGTCGGCGCTGTCGAGGCCGTTGCAGCCGAAAAGCGCCACGGCTTCCTGACCGATCACGATCTGCCAGTTGCCGGAAAGCAGGGCCGAGTCGATGTTTACGGAATAACTGGCCGACTGGATGTTTATAAATCCGAAGGTGCCGTTTCCGGCCGACTGCTCCGTGCCGGCCACGCTGCCATTCTGAAGCAAATTCACCGCTATCCCCGACACCAGCGTGTCGCCCGCGTCGATCACCCCGTTGTTGTTTACGTCCGACCAGACCTGGCCCAGCACGCTGCCCAGGCCGTCGAAGAGGTCCAGCGTAAGCGGGTCGCTCTGGTTGACACAGCCGGCGGAGTCGGTCAGTTCGGCGTAATACACCCCGCTTTGGGTGGCGACGAAACCGGGTCCGGTGGCTCCGGGGATGGGGCTGCCGTTGAAATACCACTGCCAGGCGGCGATGTTGGCCACGGGCGGCAGGCACAGGGAGTCGGGCCGGCAGCGCGAATGGCAGCCTCCGGGCACGGCTGCCACGTAGGGCCCGGGTAGCACCGTTACCGTATTGCTTTTCGCTTCGCACCCGTATTCGTTGATGACGCGGATGTAGTACAGTCCGGCGTCTTCCGTGCTCAGGCTGGTGCCGGTGGAACCGTTGCTCCAGATAAACTGCCAGTTGGCGGGTTTTGGGCCGGTATAGGTCAACTGGTTGGGATTACCGGCGCAGCCCCCGGCCAGCGTGATGGCGAAACCGGCCGGCTTCGGATTTACCGTCACCACAAACGGGCCGGCTATCGAGGTACAGCCGTTGGCAATGTCGGTGACCGTTACCGTGAACGAATGCACCCCGACCGAAAGTACGTTGTTGTGTTCGTCCGAAAAGATCACCTCGCTGCCCGAGCCGTTGCCGCCCGACCAGATGTAGGTGTACAGGCCGTTGGCCTGAATAATGAGGTGCACTTTCTCCCCTTCACAAACGCTGAGCGACGGATAGGCCGTGCCGATCACCTGGCCGAGTTCGTTCTCCAGCAGGGCTTTGATGATCGCGTCGGGCCCCGGAGTTACATCCACCTTCACGGGCGGCGGGGTGTAGGAACACCCGCCGGCGTCGGTAAGCGTAACGGTGTAAACGCCCGCTTCGCTCACCGTCAGGTTTTGCGTGGCGGTGGTGCTGTCGGACCACAGGTAGGTCGCTGCGCCGGCCGGTGCGGACAAATTAATGGAGGCGCCTTCACAAATGGGGCCCGGGTTGGCCGGGGTAATGTTCCCGCCGAGTGAGTTGGGCACGATCGTAATGATCTGGGCAAAGGTCGCCGTACAGCCGTAAGCGTTGGTGGACGTGGTGGTAACGGCGTAATTGCCGGGCGGGGAAAAACTGTGAAATGCCGGACTGCCGAGGGCATCGTTGCTGGGGCCGGACGCCAGGTCGCCAAAATTCCAGGCCACTTCCGCCAGGTCCGGAGTAGTAACGGCGACAAATTCGAGCGCATTGCCGGCGCAGTTCTGTACCGGCGGAACAAAGGTAGCCGGCGTACCCTCGAAGATGGTGATCGCCTGGCTGACCGACGATGTGCAGCCGCTGCTGGCGGTCACGGTGAGGCTAATGGTCGGATTCCCGGCCCCACTGTATACGTGCATCGGGTTCCGGATGGTCGAAATGTTGTTGCCGCCGCTGGCCGGATCGCCGAAGTCCCAGTTCCAACTGCTAATGCTGCTGCCCGGCAGGAACGTACTGACATCCTGAAAACCCGAAGCTGTTCCCGCGCATTCCGGGGTAAAGGTGAATTGCGCGGCTACATCCACCCGCACCGAATCGACCACCAGACAGGTGGAGCCGTTCTGCAGGGTAGCCTGGAGCACGGCTATGTACTTCCCGGCGTTGGGAAAAACAAAATCCGGATTTTCGTTGGTCGAAGTGCCGAGGATGGTGCCGCCCGAAATGGCGAAGGCCCACTGGGCCGACCCCGGCTGGTATTGCGGGCCCGGGACCAACTGAAAATGAAAGGCATCACATTTCGCCATGGCATTTATCGTAAAATCGACCGAGCCGGGCGGGCAGGGCGGTTGTCCGCCGCCGGGGAAGCCGCCACCGGCGCCGCCGCCGCAGTAGTTGAACAGCGAAATGGAGCCGGCCACCGCCGTGCAGCCGAATGAATTGGTGGCCTGCACCGTATAAATGCCGTACTGGTTGGTGGTCAGGGTCGGTGCATTCACCCCCAGCGGCGTACCGCTCCGGAACCACTCGTAATCCAGGTCGCCGTCGGCGTTGGTGAGGGCGGTGAGGGTCACGAACAGGGAGTTGTTGCAAAAGCCCGTTGGGTCGGCAGTGGTGACGGAGAGATTGGGAGCGGGGCTTTCCGTGATGGTAAATTCCGTGCTGCCGGAGCAGCCGTTGGCGTCGGTTACCAGGACGTAGTAACTACCCGGCACCAGGTTGGTCGTCGCCGTATTGGCCAGTTCCGTGCCGGCCACATCGCGCCAGGAATAGGTGGTATAAGGCGTGGTCGTTTGTACCGCCGAGGTCAACCCCGGACAAACGCTGGACGAGTACTGCATCATCGGGTCCGGAGGCGCGATGACCGTGACCGGCAGGAAGGTCGACTGACCGCACACGTCGATCGATACCACGTGCCCGCCGGCATCCGACCAGTAGATCTCCACGGCGTTGGTGCCCTGCCCGGAGGTCACGGCGCCCGCGGTTGCCGGAGAAATGTGCCATTGAATGTCGACGTTCTGCAGGTCGGGAATGGAATAGGCGCCCGTCGCGTTTTCACAAACCACCTGGTTGCCGCTGATGAAAATAAGGCCGATGGACTGCATGGTCAGCAGAGCCGTATCCGAAGTGCAGTTCAGGCCGTTGTTGGTGACCTGGGCCACCGAGATCCAGCGCGGATTGGCGCTGCCCCAGGTTACGTTGATCTTGTCGCCAAACGAAACGACAGGCACCCCGGGGCCGTTCTGTACCGTCCAGCGGAGGTTGTTGCCCGGTACGACGCCGGTTGCCGCGTAGGTGTAGGCCGTATTGGGGCAAATTTTCTTTTCACCGGCAATACCGGCCGGCTTGGCCGGCAGGGCAGTCACGCTGACGGCCCATTCGGCGCGGTCGGAACAGGTGAGTGCCGGGTTGGCGGGCACCGCCAGTATCCGGTAAACGCCCGGGCCGTTGGCAAATGGCCCGCTGGCCGAAGCGGTGGGGGAGGCGGAGGTCCAGGCGATCGAGCCGTTCGGCGCATAGACCGTCCAGTCGCAGGCCAGATCCTGCCCGCTGGAGGTCAGTTTCGAGGTAAAATTCCCGCTTCCGCTTTCACAGCGTTCCACCGGCCCGTTGATGATGAACGGAGAAAGCACTTTTACGGCGATGGAATCCTCACCGCCGCAGCCCAGGTAGCAGTTGTCGTATTTTACCGAGAGCCAGTAGGTGTTGTTGGGGTTGGCGAAAGCGGCCCATTGGATGGTCACCCGGTTGGTCCCCTGTCCTTCGGTGATCTGGCCGCCGCCCGACAGGGACCAGACGAAACCCGTGCCGCCGTAAGCGTCGATGGTATAGATCTCCTCCGCACCCGGGCATACGCGCTCCACGCCCCGGATCTCGGCGTTGTCGGAAATGACCGGGACGTGGATGTTGGCGGGATTGGGACAAACATTGCCCGAACAAGGCTGGGCGCCGAGGGTAATGATGCCCTCCGGCCCGTCGGTCCACTGCACGGTAATGCTGTCTTCGGTCGCCGTACCGCCGCCCAGCACCACACCGTTGGGCGTTACGGACCAGGCATACGGCGGGCAGGCATTCGAAGCGCCATAGGTGACCGTTTCACCGGGGCAAATGGTGCCCACACAATCGAGCGAGGGCGCGGTGGCATCGAGCACTTCCACATTCAGCGTCGTCGTATCGGCGCAAAGGCAGTCGCTGCGGGCGATCAGGCGTACGGTGTAGTTGCCGGGGGTGAAAAAAGTATGCTGTTCGTCGGGGGCCGACGACAAGGTCTGGGTATCGCCGAACAGCCATTCGTAACTGTCGGCGCCGGTGCTCTGATTTTCAAAATACACCGTCTGGCCTTTGCAGACCTGGATGGTACCGGCATTCGGCGCCGGGTCGGCGGTAAAAGCGGCCACGGGTTCGGCGATGATGGTCACGCACAGGGCGTCTTCTCCGGAGCAGCCTGCTCCGTCCGAAACGACCGATACAAAACCCGCTCCGGTACCGCCCCAGTTGACGGTCACCGAGTTGAAGTACGGCGGATTGACGGTATAACTGGCGGCGCCCTGCACGTTCCACGACAGGGCTGTTTGCGAGCCGCCCGGCGGATTGCTCAGGGTTACGGAATAGGTAACCGTCGTGTTGGGGCATACCCGTTCGCAGGCCGACTGGGTACTGGGATCATTGTTTGACGTATCGATGTTGCACGGAGCCGGATTGTTGGAAATGATGTCCAGGGGTATGAAGGTCACGACCTGAACGGTAAGAGTATCCGAGGCGATCAATCCGCCGTTGGCGTTGGAGACCTGTACCAGCAAGTTGTAATAACCACTTGCCAAAACATCGGAAGGCGGGCAAAAGAAAAATTCTTCGGTTGTGCCGGTGAGCGTCACCCCGGCCGGCCCGGTAACCAGCCATTTGTACAGCAGCACGTTGGGGGACGGGCTGTTGTTCACCACGGCGTAAAAAGTATCGCACGTGCCTTTGCACAACACGGAGGGCCCGACGATCTCGACCGTCAGGTTGGTTTGTGCGAACATGTTGGCAGTAAAAAAGAGAAAAAACGGGCAGATTAGGGCGGAAAGTAACCGGCTTTTCATGCTTTGGAAAGTTTGTTCAAGGGAAGATTAGCGAGCATGAAGATACGTTCCCGGGCGGGAATGCTGCCATTTCCCGAAGTCCATTTTTGACAGTACCGCAAAAAACCGGGGCCGGGGCCCTGAGCCGACGGGCGGTTCAAGCCACCGGCTCAGGGCCGGCGCAGATCGGGCGTCGAGGCTTCACCCACGTAAAATTTCAGGCAGTTGTCGCACAGGCAATTTTTATTGAACTGGCGTTCGAGGGTTTCCCGGGTAGCCGGGTGCAGGTTCGGGAAGCGTTTCCAGCAGTCGTCGGCGTCGTAGTTAATGAATTTCTTTTTACAGCGCGGGCATTCCTTGATAAAGTCGTGGTCTTCCTGGACCCAGGCGGCTTTTACCCGGCCGCCCAGCGGCGGATTCAGTTTGCTCACCCGCACGCGCAGGGCCTGCATTTCCACAAACTGAAACTTCATGCGTTTGACGATGTTGGCCACTACCGTCTCCACCAGTTTGCGGGGTTGCTCCATCTCCATGCGCACGATCTGGTAGATCGTTTCGTAGTTCATCGTCTTTTCCACGTCGTCGTCCTTGGCCGCCTTTTCGCTGTTGTAGTTGACGACGACGTCCACCAGGTAGTCCGTACCGAGAGCCTTTTCGGCGTCGTACACGCCGTGGTAGGCGTGAAACTGCATTCCTTCGAGTGAGATGTGAGCCATGTGATCAGATTGCCCGGCAAAGGTACTGAAAGAAATGAAAATGGCCCGGCCCGCCGGGGACCGGGCCGCAGGGCCACGCAGATTTTATACCCAACAAACCCTTCAATACAAGGGTGCCGGGGTTTCCGCCTCTTCCGTTGGGGCGGTTTTCATTTGGTCCGGCATTTTTCCTTTGGTAAAGGGGATCAGCATCGGCGCCCATTTTTTGTAATTGTGGTAGTCGTCGCCGTACTGGCTGATCAGATCCCGTTCCTCCAACTGGATGGCGGTGAGGATATAGCCGGTAGTGAGCAGGGCGAATACCAGGTGTGTCACGGTCATGGTGGGGGCGGCCCAGAAAGCAATAAGGAAACCGAGGTACAGCGGGTGCCGGGCGTACCGGTAGAACAGGGGCAGGCGGAAACGCATCTGTACGTACCTGCGGCCCTGAAAATAGAGCCACACCTGCCGCAGCCCGAACAGGTCGAAGTGGTTGATCATAAAGGTAGCCACCAGCACGATGCCGAAACCGACGAAACTCAGGCCGGTCAGCACGCCGGCCAGCAGGTCGTTTTCCACCGACCAGACCACTCCGCCAAGCGGTTGCCAGAAACTTACCAGGGTAATGAGGCAGATGCAGGTAAACAGAACGAAAGTGCTGCGCTCGACGGGTTCGGGCACATACTGCGTCCACCAGCGCTTGAATCCCTTGCGGGCCATGATGCTGTGCTGCAACGCGAACAGCAGCAACAGCGCAGCGTCGGTGAGCAGGGCAACACCCAGCGGCGCCCGGGGCTCGCCGTCAATGCTTTTGGGAACGAACAGGTTCTCGACGAAGCCGATCATGTACAGGAAAGTCGCCAAAAACAGGCTGTAGGTCAGTATGCCGTACAGCAGGACAAGAAATCGTTTCATAACTTGAATTTGAGAGTGAATGAACATTGCATTTGACGCTGCAAGGTTCAGGGTGTCGGGAAGCGAGGCCAGGGGCAATTGAGCCCTTAAGCCGCCTGTTTGAGGAAAATACCGGTTTTTTTGAGACAGCAGTTCAACCGGGCGTATTGCTGCCTCCCGGACCGGTATCCGGAGCAACGACTCAAAAAAAAGCCTGTTTCACTCAAGAATTCGCCCACCCTAATCAAACGGCTTTGGCCGGCAGGCGGCGGGGCCGGTTCTTTGCAGCAGGATTTAGCCATTTTTTAAACCATTAATTCAGTAGCTATGAAAACACTGTTTTTGCCGGTACTGGCCGGCCTCTTGTCCCTTTCCGTCGCCACGGCCCAAACCGATTTCTATCCGCCATCCGTGGAAGACAGCCAAATGTATCCCGGCGACCTGGCAGTTCTGGACCTTTCCGCCGGGCAGCGAAGCAGCCCGGATGTGAATAATGCCTTTTTCCCGGGCCTCCAGGAGTACGTCCATCAGAACATTCGATACCCGCGCCCCGCACTCGAAGCCGGCGTCGAAGGAGTAGTCAGCGCGGAAGCCATCGTGGAAGCCGACGGAAAACTGACCGGCATCACCGTGACGGAGGGGCTGAGTTTTTCCTGCGACCGGGAAGTGTTGCTCATGTTGTCCGACATGCCGGCCTGGAAACCGGCCCGGCGCAACGGGGAGGCGTTTGCTCAAAAAGTATTCATCCGGGTGCGGTTCCGGTTGAAACCGTATTAGACTGATTTGGTGTTGAATTTTCCTTCCCCGGCCGGGCCGGGGAAGGATTTTTGAATTGATTTTTATATTTGTCCGATGTATACGCGCATGTCATCCCAACTTCTTTACCGGCCGGTCTGCCTGGCGGTATGGCTGATTGCGGGTTATGCGGCGGAAGCCCAATACACTTTCAACCGGGCCATCCAGTTCACCCGTGAAAACGGTTTGCCCGTCCAATTCATTCGCGTCGTACAGACCGGCGACGACGGCTTTATCTGGATGGGCAGCGAGGAAGGTTTGTGCCGTTTCGACGGGCAGCAGTTCAAAGTCTGGAAGCACGACCCGGCCAACCCCCGGTCACTGGCCAGCGACCGGATTGCCGCGATTTTACCGGAGAAAAACCGCATCTGGGTAGGCACATCGCAAGGGATTTCGGTGCTGGACGTCCGGAGCGATACTTTCACGAATTACCGGCTCGATGCGCAGGGAAAAACTGCTGCGCTCGCCCCGAATTTCGACTACGTCATCAGCGCTTTGTACAAGGATGCGGACGGCGATATCTGGATAGGCACACGCTCCTGCGGCGTCTGGAAATACATACCGGAACAGGATAATTTTTATCAATACCCGTTCTCCCGGGAAACCTATCCGGCCCTTGTTCCGGCACTGGGTTCGGCAGAAACCATATTGAACGTCGAAGCCCATGACTCTACCGTATGGGTCGGAACTACGGCCGGGCTCCAGGAGATCAACAAGCGCGACGGGCGGGTGCGGTGGTATACCTTTCCGCAGCCAAACAAAGAGTACCAGGTGAACCTGAACGCTTTCCGCCGGCTGTGCTATCACGCCGACGGAAAGTTGTACACGGGCAGTTGGGAAGCGGGGGTCAACGTATTCGATCAGGTGACCAAAACCCTGCATCCTCTACCGCTCCGGAGCAAGACGGGGCGGGAATTGCTCGCTTCTCCCGTGGCCCGCATCATCAGTAAAAATGCCTACGAACTGTGGATCACCACCGCATCGGGCTTTGTTATTTACCACACCGGCCGGCAGGAAATCATTTTCAGCAAAAAAAACAACGCGGCCAGCGGGGAATTTTACGGCGCGGAGAGCATCGATCCGGAAGGACGCGCCTGGCAGACAACCGTGTACGGGATACAATGTTTCGATCCGCTGATGCAGCAGTTCGCTACATTCTCCTACGAACACCTGCGCGACAACGATTGGGGATTCGCTTTTTACATCATACCGGACAAAAGCGGAAATCTGTTGACTGTCTGTCCGCGTATCTGCACCGGCATTTATGAATTCGACAAGCAGAAGCAGAGCTGGGCGAGCTTTCCTTTTCCGAAAGGCAGACATCTGACGGTAAGGGGGTTTGCCCGCAAATCCGACGGACTTTATATTATCGCAGCCGACGAAGGCCTGTTCACCTGGTTGCCAGGCCGGCCGTTGAAGCCTTTTCCGCCCATAGCCGGGCTTCACTATCGCCGCTGGGGCGATGTCAGGGTAGCGCGCGACGGCAAAATATGGCTTTGCGCCTTCGACGAAGGCCTGGTATGCCTGGAACCCGGCAAAAGCGGGCCCCGTATTTTTGGCATCGAAGCCCTCGGGGGCACCGCGCCCGGCGGTATGCACCATTTCAGCAATTTGTATGAAGACAGCTGGGGCAACATCTGGTTTTCCCGCAACAACGGCTACGGCGTCCATCTGGCCGCCCGCGACACCGTGCTGAACTTTATCTTCGGCTCCGCTGCCTACAACACTGCCACCGTCATCAGTTCGTTTGCCGAAGACCGGCTCGGCAGGGTCTGGATGAACTGCAACAACGACTGGCTGGGGTTCGCCGAGATCATGCACCCGGAAAAAGGCCTGATACACAAAGTAACCATGGCCGATCTGGGTATCACCGGCCGGATATACCAACTGGCCAGCGACGGCAACGTGTGGGGCTATACCGACCAGGAATTGCTGCGCATCAATGCCGATGACCTCAGTATTTCGCATTTCAATTTTCGTTACGGGGTCAGGTATGTCGATTTTTACCACATTTCCGTGTTGCCGTCCGGTGAACTGCTGTTCGGGGGCCGCAACGAAATCGTTTTGGCCCAGCCGGGCAATCTGCAACGCAACCGGGAAGTCCCCATTCCCTACGTCAGTGAAATCCAGGTACTCAACCGGCCGTATCCTTACCACGACCCGTCCGGCAACGAAGTCCTGCATCTGAAACACCGGGAGAACTTTTTTTCGATAGGCTTTTCGGCCAAAGCCTTTACGCTGGGTAACGAAGTGCAGTACCGCTATCGCCTGAGCGGCTTCGACGACTGGACGGAAGCGGGCAGCCGCCGGTTCGCCAACTATACCAACGTACCGGGCGGTGAATACGTTTTTCAGTTGCAGGCGGCCAACAACGAAGGAATATGGAATGAAACCCTGCTGGAAATGCCCGTCATCGTGGACACCGTCTGGTGGGCTACCTGGTGGTTCCGCCTGGCCACCGCCATCACCGCGGGCGCACTGCTCTACGGCATCTATTTCTTCCGGGTCACCCAGATCCGCCGCAAAGCCCGGCTCAAGGCCGATTATGAAAAAAAACTGGCCAACGTGGAAATGAGCGCCCTCCTGTCGCAAATGAACCCCCATTTCCTGTTCAACAGCCTCAACTCCATCGATAGTTACATCATCCGGAACGAATCGAAACAAGCCTCGGAATACCTGAACAACTTCGCCCGGCTCATGCGGCTCATCCTCCAGCACTCCCGCTCCGAATACATCAGCCTGGCCGACGAACTGGAAACGCTCGACCTCTACCTCCAGATGGAAAGCCTGCGCTTCGACCACCGCTTCCGCTACGAGATCGCCGTGGAAGAATCGCTGCGCACTTCGGCGGTGGTCATTCCGCCCATGCTCCTGCAGCCCTACCTGGAAAACGCTATCTGGCACGGGCTGATGCACAAAAAGGACGGCAGCGAAGCCAATCTGCTCCTGAAGATCAGCCGCGAAAACGACCGGCTCCACTGCGTCATCGAAGACAACGGCATCGGGCGGGAAAGATCGAAAGCCATCAAAGCCGCAAAACCCGGCAATAACCACAAAAAATCGATGGGCATGCGCATCACCCGCGACCGCCTCGACCTGCTCAACCGGCTCCGCAACGTGGACGCCCGGGTCGAGATCACCGACCTCCAGGACGAAACCGGACAGGCCAGGGGCACCCGCGTGGAACTCACCATACCGGTATAAACACAACGCCATGATAAAAGCAGTCATCATCGACGACGAACGCCCCAGCATCGATACCCTGAAATGGAAGCTGGAAAACTACTGCCCCGACGTGACGGTGGAGGCCGCATTCGACAATCCGGCCGAAGGCGTGAACTACCTGAAAACCCAGCCTCCCGACCTGCTTTTTCTCGACATCGAAATGCCCATGCTGAATGGCTTCGACGTGCTGGAGGAACTGGGCCGCGACGTATCCTTCGACATTATCTTCACCACCGCTTACGATAATTTCGGCATCCAGGCCGTCAAGTTCAGCGCCCTCGACTACCTCCTCAAGCCGGTGCAGAACAAGGAATTGAAAGACGCCATCGAAAAACACCTGCGGAAAACGCGGCGTGCCATACCTTCGGAGCAGATCGACGTGTTGCTCAACAACGTGCAGGCCGAACGCAAGGGCAAAAGAGCCCGGGTGGCCCTGGCCTCCAAGGAAAGCATCGAATTCGTGGATCCGAACGACATCGTGGTGTGCATCGCCAGCAGCAACTACACCGAAGTATACCTGACCAACGGCGTCAAACGCCTGATCTCCAAAACGCTGAAAGAATTCGAAGACCTGCTCACACCCTACGGCTTTTTCCGGCCCCACCACTCCCACCTGGTCAACCTCAACCGCGTGCGCGAGTTTATGCGCGGCGACGGCGGCTATCTTATCCTGGAAAACAAGATGCAGGTAGCCGTATCCAAAAACAAACGGGAAGAACTGCTTACGCTGCTGTCGTAGGTAAAATCAACGCCATGAATAGTAAAAATATCCTTTCTACCGGCTCTCCCGCCGAAAACCTCGACCCCGCCAACTGGGATGACCTGCGCCAACTGGGCCACCGGATGGTAGACGACATGGTCGCCTTTCTTTCTACCATCGGCGAACAGCCGGTGTGGCGCAAGCCCTCGCCCGAAGCCAAAAAACTGCTGAACTCCGCCGTGCCCGAGTCGCCCCGCGACCTGGAGGATGTATACGCCGATTTTAAAGAACACGTGCTGCCCTACTACACCGGCAACATCCATCCCCGCTTCTGGGGCTGGGTGATGGGCAGCGGTACCCTGCAGTCGGCCCTGGCCGATATGCTGGCCGCTACCATGAACCCCAACGTGGCTCTGGGCGACCAGGGCGCCATGTATGTGGACAAACAGGTGATCGACTGGTGCAAGGAAATGATGGGGTACCCCGCCGGTGCCGGCGGCGCCTTGGTGAGCGGCGCTTCCATGGCCAACCTCACCGCCCTGCTGGTGGCCCGCAACGCCTTCGATGAAAAGATCCGCCGGGAAGGCTTGCAGGACCGTTCGCATAAAATGATCGTGTATGCCTCCTCCGAAGCCCACAGCTGCATCCCCCGGGCCGTAGAGATGCTCGGACTGGGCACCGACAACCTGCACAGTATCCAGGTTGATACCGGCTATGCCATGAACGTGGACCACCTGCGCAGCCGGATCGCAGCCGATGAGGCCGCCGGTTTGCAGCCCTTTTGTGTGGTAGCCACGGCCGGCACGGTGAATACCGGCGCCATCGACCCCCTGGAGGAGATCACCCTGCTTTGCCGGGAAAAAGGCCTCTGGCTGCACGTGGACGGCGCATTCGGCGCCCTGGCCGGATTGCTCCCGGAACAGGCCCCGGCCCTCGGACTCATTGCAGAAGCCGACAGCGTGGCCTTCGACCTGCACAAGTGGATGTACCTGCCCTACGGCGTAGGCTGCGTGCTGGTACGCGACGGCGACGTGCACCGCCGGGCTTTCCAGTACAGCGCCGACTACCTGATGCAGCACGAACGCGGCATTTCCGCCGGCCTGGAAAGCACTTCCAACTTCGGCCTTGAACTTTCCCGCGATTTCAAGGCCCTCAAAGTCTGGATGAGCGTGCAGGAACACGGGCTCGACAAATTCCGCCGCCTGATCCGCCGCAATATCCACCAGGCTGCCTACCTGGCCCAACGCGTCGAACAGACCCCCAAACTGGAACTCATGGCCCCCGTGCCGCTCAACATCGTCTGTTTTCGCTATAACCCCGGCTGGCTCAACGCCGCCGAGCTGAACGCCCTGAACAAGGAGATCCTCATGCAACTTCAGGAAAGCGGTATCGCCGCCCCGTCGTATACCCATCTGCAGCAGTCGTATTGCCTCCGGGTGGCCATCTGCAACCACCGCACCACCGACGCCGACCTGGAAACGCTGATCGAAGCCGTGCTGAAGATCGGAGCGCAGGCGATGCGGTTCGAGGCGGTGCCGGGCTGATTGATTGATAGCCCAAGATTAATTGATAGTCTCACTGGCAGTGAGACTATCAATTCACTGGCAAAGGCCGGCCATCGCTACATTTGCGTCATGCTCATCATCTTCACCCGCAACGGCCATACTTACCGCGCCGACCTCTCGCAGCCCATCAACCTGTCCATTCTCCTGAAAGAAGGCCTGGAAAACGTCAACTGTTTTTATGCGCCGCCGGTGGAATATTCGCCGGTGGTGGCCGGCAGTTTCGTCGGCAGCACCGCGCAGGGCGGCCCGGTCAATTTTTTCAACGTTCGTCTGAACCCGCACGGCAACGGCACCCACACCGAGTGCGTAGGCCACATCGCCCGCGAACGCTACGTGCTGGGCGACTGCCTGCGCGAAGCCCATTTTTGGGCCAAACTGGTGAGTATTTTTCCCCGAAAAACCGACAACGGCGACCGGGTGATCTTCCGCGAGCAACTGGAAGAATTGCTGACGCCCGGCGAAACCGAGGCCTTCATTATCCGCACCCTGCCCAACGACGCGCTGAAACTCCGCACCAACTACTCCGGCGCCAACCCGCCCTACCTGCACCATGAGGCCGCCGCCTACCTGGTGCAATGCGGTGTGCAGCACCTCCTGCTCGACCTGCCCTCCGTGGACCGCGAGGAAGACGGCGGCCTGCTGCTGGCCCACAAGGCGTTCTGGCAGTACCCGGAAGCGGTGCGGGAACACTGCACCATCACCGAACTCATTTATGTGCCGAACGAGGTGAAAGACGGGTTTTATTTGTTGAATTTGCAGACGGCGTCGTTTGATTTGGATGTGAGTCCGTCGAAGCCGGTGGTGTTTACATGCCTGGAAAGTTAGAATCAAGTTCCAGCGATCCACTCCGCTGTTACGCCAAACGAAAACACCTTAAATAAAAAGGAAGTTGGTGTGGCAAAAAAAGTCGATCAATGTTTCCATATATGGAAACATTGATCGTATCTTTGCCTTAGCAAGCAGTTGACTAAGTTAGATACAGATACTATCATGAACAGGGTGATAATTGTAAACAAACCAATACGCAATACCTTATGGGTAATAAATTTAACATTGCCTTCCTTGAAGAGGCTAAACAATTTTTAGAGGAACAAGATAAGAAAACAAGAGCGAAAATTTTACAAAGTATAGAGAAGGCTCAAGTTTTAAATGATAAGAAGTTCTTCAAAAAGTTGCAGGGAGAGATTTGGGAATTTCGGACATACTACAATAGTAAGCAGTACCGTCTCTTCGCTTTTTGGGACAAAAGACATAAGAATAATACTCTTGTAATTGCAACTCATGGCCTTATCAAGAAACAAGATGCTGTTCCAAAAAAAGAAATTGAAAAGGCCCAAGCATTAAGAGCATGTTGAGATTTTGGCCAGGGGTATAAAAAAAGGAATCAGTCCATACCTTTTGGGTGTCTAAAT
>WBZQ01000664.1_pt1 | contig 25977 bp, 11 predicted proteins | sample 5204251 | NCBI WGS metagenome assembly WBZQ01 (sample SAMN12412402, study PRJNA552823) | activated sludge metagenome | isolation source: activated sludge from nitrification reactor of wastewater treatment plant... | place: USA: Virginia | collected 2017-09
GTTAGCCGATCAATCGGTCGCCCTTGCCGCCGAACCGGAAGCCAACTATCAGGAAGACCCCGAAGAAGCCTACGATACCGAAGATCTCATCAATGCCATCATTGAGCAACGCAAGATGCTCAAAAATGCCAGTTACTTCGCTTTCACGGCGACGCCCAAAAACAAAACCCTGGAGGTTTTCGGCATTCCTCAACCGGACGGTTCTTATCGGGAATTTGATCTATACTCGATGAAGCAAGCCATCGAGGAGGAATTCATCCTCGATGTTCTTCAAAACTATACGACTTACCAGTCCTACTACAAACTCAACAAAGCGGTGGAAGAAAATCCGCTTTTTGACACCAAAAAAGCCCAAAAGAAACTGAAAGCCTACGTGGAAAGCCATCCCTTTTCCATCAAGGAAAAGGCAAAGGTGATGATAGACCACTTCCAAAGCGAGGTTAAAAACCAAATAAACCGGCAGGCGAAAGCAATGGTGGTAACCAAATCAATCGCCAACGCTATTCAGTATTACTTTGCCTTCAAAGAATATCTGAGGGAGATACATTCTCCTTTCAAACCAATCGTTGCCTTTTCCGGCAAGAAGACGATTGACGGCACGGAATACGATGAAGCCAAACTCAACGGCTTCCCAAGTAACGATATTCCCAAAGAATTCAAAAAGTCGGAATATCGCTTCCTGATCGTCGCCAATAAATTCCAGACTGGGTTTGACCAACCTCTGCTCCACACGATGTATGTGGATAAAAAATTGCGGGATGTCCAGGCCGTTCAAACCCTTTCCCGTTTGAACCGCGCCTTAAAACCCTGGAAAACCGACACTTTTGTTCTGGATTTTTACAACAGCGTAGATGACATCAAAGAGGCTTTTGATCCTTACTACACGACTACGATTTTAAGCGAAGGAACGGATGCCAACAAACTCAACGACCTGCAGGATGCGCTCGATAACGCCCAGGTGTATAACGAGGGCAATGTGATGGCTTTCACTGATCTATATTTCAAAGGCGTGGAGCGCACCGAACTTGATCCTATTATTGCCGTCTGCGAACTCAATTACGACACGGATTTAACCGAGGAACAGCAAGTGGATTTTTTGGTCAGGGCAAAATCCTTTACCCGCACTTATGCTTTCCTTTCCAAAATCCTCTCTTTCAGTAACTCTTACTGGGAACGCCTCTATTGGTTTTTGAAATTTCTCATTCCCAAACTCAAACCCAAGGAAGAGGAAGACCTTTCAAAAGGCATCTTGGAATCAATTGACCTGGACAGTTACCGCCTGAGCCGTGTTACCACCGACGATATTAAACTCGCCGGTGCCGGTGAACTAGCACCCACCCCGCCCACAATGCGCGGCAGCAATGGCGAGCCGGAACTGGATGAACTGGAAGCCATCGTCCGCACTTTCAACGAACGCTTTGGGAATATTGACTGGATAAAAGACGACAAGATCAAGAAGGTAATGTTCGAGGATATCCCCGAGCAACTTGCCGGTGACGAGGATACGATGCGGAAAATTATGAACTCCGACCGCCAGAATGCCAAAATCACATCGGACGAAAAAACAACCGACGTGGTAATGGATTTTATGACCACCAGCACCGATTTCTACAAGATGTTTATGGATAATCCGGATTTTAAACGGCAGTATTTGGAGTTTATATTTGATAAATTATGGAGTCAGGCGAATGAACAGAGACAGGTAAGCCGCTAGCACTCTTTTCCTTTTTAAAAGGAAAGGAGCAAAATGCTCCTTCCCTCCTATTTCATTTCCCTTTACCTTATATAAGGTGAGCCGTATTTGTTTTCGGTAAGGTCTTCAATTGGTGCATTTGGAGCATCTCTTTTGACTGCTTCAATGCCATTATCTCTGCCGAAGGTAGTATGATACAATTCACTAATGCCGAGGGTCTTCCCGTTTGAGGCATTCAGTGTAAAGTAATACTGACCGTTTTGAGCGATACCTCTGTAATAACGGCTGTCGTAGGGTGCATTGATTTTTACCGACGTAATTCCGTCAAGGCATCCCTGCTTCGTTACATACCCCTCGCTACTGCGTAGAATAGGCTCTCCATTTTTGGCTCTTAGGAGAAAACGGAATTCTCCTTTTTGGTCTTTTGAGACTTCAAATTTTGGGTTGTTCATCTTGAACCTCCTTTTTTAATGGTTATTAATTACTTTTGTGCGGCAAACTACTTTTTGGTTGACCTCCAAATTTTTATTAACTGAATTGCCTAAAAATTCCCCCTTCCAGGGAAAATTTTTTTCAATTCAGTTAAGTAATAAGTAAAACATACCGAATGAGCAGGACAGAAACTATACTTAAAAGACTTACGCAAACTAGCGAGGAGGAATGGCGAGTAGTTATGGCAAAATGTAAAAAACTCATTGAGTTTAGAACAGGAGGAAAAACCAAGTATGGTGCTCACAGTGCCGAGAGGCTGGGTATGGCACCTTTTGATTATTATTTTCAGGGAGCACTTGAGAAATTATACAATGGAGACTGGGATTGGAAATTTGAGATGTATCCATTGGGTAATCAAATGTGTCGGATTATTGGAAGTATGATTTCAGAGGAGGTTCGTAAATACAAAGGGGAAAATAAAAAAGATGTAAAATATTATAATGTTTCTCTAAGTGATGTTGAACAATGGCTTGGTATGGGCATTGATGAAGAGTTAGATCACGTCGAGTTTGAACAAGAGTATGAGAAGCGAGTAAAAATTATCGAGAAGGCTATTGATGGAAATGACGATATGGAGGCATTTTTCATTATGACAATGGAAAACAAGACTTATGACGAGATTTGTCAAGAACTTGGGTGGGAAAAGAGCAAGGTTTATAAAGTGTCCGAAAAATTAAAAGGAAAAGTTATAGACTATATTAAACAAAAATAAAACTGGCTTCACCAATGAAAAATGTTGAAATCATAAATCGCTTAAATGCACTCATCGAGGAAGGGATAATTAATTACCCTGAAGAAGAACTGCGTAAAGAAATGCAAGGCACCACTGACCCGGATTTCGAACGCAATCTTAAATTTATAAGAAGGCTTAATACCAATGCAAAAGCCAGACTGCAAAAAGGAGTTTGGGAAACGGCTAAAGAGGAATTAGATAAATTTATTAGAGAAACGGGTAGTGAGTTATTGACAAAATTATTAGGTCAGCCTGAATATCGTGAACTTGGATTGTTTTTTAGCAAATATGAAAATATTAATGAAGAGGATAAAAAATTAATATTAACAGAAGGAATGATGCTTGAACTTATAAAAAAGATAAAAGAATTAAAGAATGAGGAAAATTCAGGTTAACAGGGCAACAAAAACTGCTCAAAGAATATTGGAAGAATGTGGAATCGATAGCACTATGGAACTTTCTCTCGAAAATATTATTCTCTCAAGAGGAGTTTCGGCAATTCAATCGATTCCAATCAGTGGCGCACAAGGACGAATTATCACAGATGGGAGTGAGGCAATAATATCTTATGATTCCAAAATTGATAATGAAGCAAAAAAGAGATTTATTTTGGCACACGAATTAGGGCATTTTGAATTGCATAGAAATATACTCAATAAAATTCATACTGATGATGAAAAAAGTTTAAATGAATGGTATGCAAGGGGAACGCACGAAGAAGAAGCAAATTCTTTCGCCTCTGAACTTTTGATGCCTACTAATTTATTTATTGAACAAGTAAAAAGGAGAAAGTTTGATTTTAACCTCATTAGACAAGTAGCAAATAATTTTTCTGTCTCTCACACTGCCGCATTGCTTAAATATAGACAAATAGGTGATTTCCCAATTGCTATAATTTTTTCTGAAAATGCAAAAATTAAGTGGACGGCTTTTTCAGATGATTTTGTTTTGAGATTTATTAGAATTGGCTCAAAAATACCTATAAATTCCGTTGCCTATGATTTTTATGCTGATGGAAAGTTGCCTGATGAACCGGAAATAATCGAAGCGGAGGATTGGTTTGAAGAAGATTATAAGTGTAGTTGGTATAATGATATGCGATTTTATGAACAATGCATCAGAATTGGGAGTAATGGAATATTGAGTTGTATTTGGTATGATTAATTTTAATAATTTGAATATATCCCATCTGCCTATCTGTTCGAAGTTACGTTATTAATGCTTAAAGGCGCAGCGAATAAAGCCGTCAAGCCCATTCGGCGGTCATAAACAAAACGTGTATGTTTGACGAACTGAAAAGAACATTGAAAAATTTGAGCGGGCAACGACTCGCTTTGAGCATAAATTCTGATGAGGACGGATATATTGACAGGGAGTGTCCGGCTGCAAATTGCCTTTTTCAATTCAAGGCTCATTTGGATGATTGGAAGAACCTCTTTAAAGATGAGGTTATCTATTGCCCTATGTGCCGACACGAAGCCCCGTCCGGCAATTGGGCAACTACAAGACAAGTTGAACAGGCTAAAGAGCAAGCCCGTAAATTTATCACTTTTCAAATGGGAAAAGCGATGCGCCGCGATGCCGATGGGTTCAATGCTAGCCAAAGTAGGAACTCTCTTATCAAGATGTCAATGGCCGTAAATGGGTTCAATAATTATTTCTTCAATAAGCCCATTTCGGCTATGGAAGAAATGGCACTCAAAATTACCTGTGAAAATTGCGGTGCAAGATTTGCGGTTATTGGCAGTGCTTTTTTCTGTCCGTGTTGTGGCAATAATTCCGCCGAACAGACCATTGATGCATCCTTAAACAAGGTTGAAGTTAAACTTAACAATTTAGATCTAATCAAGAAAACATTAGTTGAGCAGATAACAAAAGATGAGGCAGAAATCATTGTTCGCTCTCTTCTTGAATCGTGTCTTGGTGATTGCGTCGTTGCCTTTCAACGATATTGCGAAGAAGTCTTCACACGAAAATTCCCAAGGATAATACTCAGGCAAAATACTTTTCAAAGGCTTGATGACGGCAGTAAAATTTGGGTTGCGGCAGTCGGCGAAGGGTATTCTGATTGGCTTGATGCAAGAGAAATAGACCGCTTCAGTATTTATTTTCAGCAACGACATTTATTTGCCCATAAGGAGGGAATTGTAGATGCAACCTATATCAGCAAAACCAGTGACACTACTTACAAAGAGGGGCAAAGGATTGTAGTTAAGGAAAGTGAAGCCAGAGAATTCCTTTCACTTATCAGGAAACTTGTAAATTCAATAAGAGCAAAAATTTGAATGTTAACAACTTTTCCCATCCACACTTTTGATAAATATAGTTTGCTCAAATGCGTAAATCCTCATTTGACCGCTTGCGCAAATAACCTCACTTCAACCACAAGGCTTCACCCTGCCAATTCGTGTTCATTCCTAATGCCTGAATGTCAACAGTCGGGTATTTAGTCAAAAGTCCCACAAGTTTAGAAGCAAAATGATGCCCAGGGCTTACCGCATCCAGCAGGTATTTCATACAGCAGAGATGCACATATAACTTATGGTGCTCGGTTACAGGCGGCACAAGTTTCAACCAGGGCGCAGGAGGCTTTGGTAATAATTTAGGGCGACCTGGCAGGTTCTTATTCCATAACCTTCCGTGGTGGGCGCAGATATTCCGAATTTGGGCGATGGATTGCAGCCAACTTTGCAGGTAGGTATGGTTCACCGTATTCAACTCACCCGCGATGACATCTTTAGATTTAATGGAAGGAACCAGGTTTGCGTAAAGTTTGGAAAGAGAGGTGAAACTTACCACCTCCAAAGTTTTCCACGCCGGCGGTCTCCTTGTGTCGGTGTGATATTTTACATAATGCTCCTTGATGAAAGTGTCTTTTGACTGCTGGAGTTCCCGATCAATGGAAATAAGACAATCCGTGTGGTTGGGCTGGCTTCTGAAATTAGCCGGATCTTCAAACCACCACGGATGAATTTCGTGGGCAACGTGATAAATGAGTTTAGTTCGGAGCGCGATTTCAATCCGTTCGATCACATCAAAAATCAGAATACGAAGTTCCCGATCAAAATTGTAGAGTGCGATCACATTCTCAAAACTGCTTCCGGTTTTGAAAATGTGATTTGTCTTATCTGCCTGCATCGGCCACCAATAGCCCGCTAGGCGGTAATAACTGATGTTGGATAAAAAATGCTCGGCTTCGGCAATGTTCTGGATTAACATCCCTCTGTTGAGAAGAAGCCGTATTTGATCTTGAACGGTAGTCGCAGGTTTAGTGTAGCGCATAGATAAAAAAATACCCTCGTGAAAATGTTAGGACACTTTCAAGAGGGTATCACGAATATTTTATGGATGCCATAAAAAACAAGACTCGCCCTGGGACGCTGATCTTACGGGTAGCGCGGCGAGTTCTGTTGGCACAAAGGTAACACATTTTTTCATTTTAGTCAAGTTTTACCCAAAATGGGAGGTTAAGAGCCAAGTCCAAACCCTCAAAGGCGCAAAACCGCGTTTGCGCTTTCTCCTTTTCGCGTATTTGAGCAAATAGCCCAATGCGCTTTTGCGTAAATGCTCAAAGCCGCAAAGCCTCAATTTTCCGACAAAAACGCCCGCAGCAATCTCACGGTTTCCAGCCGTTGCCGGTTCTCATCAACCGACTGGACGACGGTTTTATGGGGCGGCTTCCCCTGCTCTTTTCGCTTCTCCTCCTTCTCCAGTGAAGCCTGGTATCGCTCCCTGAACCTGATCTCCAGTCGCGCCAGGTTCCGTTCCAGATAAGGGTCGTCTTTCTCCAGCCGGATACCGTAAAAGACCGCTTTGGAACTTATGAGTTCTTGAACATCCACCGCCCGTTTTACAACGGGCGTAACCCCTTTCCCAGATGTTCTCCATTTATCCCCGGCTCTTCGAAAATGGCAGACTCTCCGTTTTGCTTTTCCTGCTCCCGCTGTGCCGGCAGGCTTACGCCGACCGGTAGTCCTTTGACAAATTGCTCAAACTCGTTTCTGGCGATGTAGAAGTTTCTCAATTCCTGCCATTGTGCCTGATTTTGGTAGAGTTCCATTTGTGTTGCAAAGGTGGTTTCGCGCAAGATCATAATCTCGATCACCCACCCGATGAGCATCAGGGTTGAAACTGAAATCGTCCAGGAAAGGCCATAAGGCCACATCACCAAAACCGCTTCGCAAAGCGACAGGATCAGCAGGGCAGTCGCGGCAATAATCCCGAAAGAAAACTTGCTCTGTATCCTGGCGGGGTTCAGTTGGAAGAAGAACACCAAAGTTCCCCTGCCCGCTTGAATGGCCAGTGGCACCAGGAACGAGGCAACCTTGAAACCGGTGCTCTCCGCATCCTGTGCGTGAAATATGCCCATAATCAGGGCGGACACCAGGTAAGTGCCGATCAGCAGCCCGAAGGAAAGCATCGGCAGCACTTTCCGCATTTGCCGGACGGCGCGCTCGAAGTCGTGATTGACAAGGGTATGTTCCATATCTTGAAAATTAGATCAGTGTCAGTTTTTAAGGTGCGCTACTCGATGATGATCGTGTGATATTTGTCCAAAACCTCCTTGTCGAAGGAACTGAGATAAATCTGGGTTACCTCCTCGGAAGAATGCCCCAATGCTTCGCTGATAACGGCGGTGGGCACACCTTTATATTTAGCGATGGTGGCGTAAGAATGTCTGGCAACATAACTGGTCAGGGCGGCTTCGATGCCGCACAAAATGCCAATTTCCTTGAGGCTCCGGTTGAACCGCTGCATCTCGTCCCTGACATTAATCACCTGTTTTTTGGGATCGTCCGTCTTAATCACATTCAGGATGTAGTCATCCTTTTGTTTCCCCGGCAGGTATTTGTCGAGAATGGCTTGAAGCGGAGCGGAAAGCGGAATGGAGTGTAGCCTGCCGGTCTTTTGCCGCTTATACTCAATGCGTCCGCCAATCATATTCCGGACTTTGAGATAAGCAAGGTCAACAAAGGAGGCTCCCATCAGGTAGAAACTCAGGAGGAAGTAATCCTTTGCCCGTTCCTGCCGATCCGTTGTCGGCTGAAACTGCTTGATGAGGTCAATGTCCGCCGCAGAAATGGCGCGCTTGCGGGTAGCCTCAATCTTGATGCTGTAATCGGCAAAAGGGTAGTATTCCTTGGAGATCAATTTCTCCTTGATGGCACGATTAAACACGGCTCTAAGTGTCCGCGTGTTTACACTAAGCCCGTTCATCGAATTGCCCTTGGAGAGATACCAGGTTTCGTATTTCTTGAGCCAGCCATAGGTGATCTGCTTCAGAGGGAAATCCCTGCCCTTGGCAAAATTGCGGACGCTTCTCAGCATCGTGTCGTAAACCCGCGCGTTCCCAAATCTCTTGGCTTCCTGAAACTGGGCGATCATCCCTTCGGTGAAAGCAAGGGTCATCACTTCGGTGCTCTTGCGGGATACAAAAGCCTTGACGCCGTCCAGTGAAAGCGTGTCCAGTTTGCCTTCATCCTGAAGTTTGACCAGCACATCCTGGATTTTGGCTTTTTCCTTGTTGAGCAGCGCATTGAAGCGGGTGACATTCTCAATGGTCTGGCAGGAAGATTTTACCTTCTGTCCTTTCACATCCCAGTCCTTCCTCGGGATGTTGAACCCGAGCGGGAGGTCAAAAGGTTTGCGGTTGTGGACGACCCGAAGTTTGAGCGGGTAAACATCCCCTTTCTTTTTGTAGCGCGTGTCGAGAATGATATTGGCAGAAACCATAGCGAAAAAATTTGCAAGCCATTTGCAAGCAAAAATAGGTTTCTTCCGACACAATATGAAATTTTTTAAAAAAATTAATGCTGATAATCAAGCAGTTAACCACAAATGAAACCAAATAAAACCAGATTGAAAAATGCTTACAAGCAGGGGGTCGGAGGTTCGAATCCTTCTGCGCCCACTTAATTATCAAGGAGTTACATCGTGTGATGTGGCTCCTTTTTTATTTGGTTTACATCCTGGTTTACATGAGGGCTAAAACCGGCTGGTATTTATAACCTTGACGCAAGGCTCAGCTGGTTCGGAGCATCGCGATCTTCAATCGGGAGGGTCGGAGGTTCGAATTTTTATACAACTGCTTAATTTTCAAATGGTTGTATCGTTCGGTGGGGCTCCTTTTTGGGGTTTTACATTCTGGTTTTGCATGGGGCCCGCCCGAATAACGGATGATTACTGATTTATGGAGCCCTGTTGTCCGATTTTCTTCCTTCAGTGTACCGGTTTCGGTCAGACTATTAACCTGTTGTACTTTGTGGGTTTTATTAAATTTCTCTGTCCGGCAAAACAAAAAATGCCGTCCTGTTGACAAACTGAAATTATTTATTGATAAATAAATCAAAAGGATTGCAATATTCAGAAAGACCCCCTTCTTTTGTGGAAGTTTTGTTGAGTCTCCCCTAATCTGCAAATTCCCGCATTTCTACGGTCGCGCTAAAACCAAATGCTTTTCGTCTGTCGTTGCAGGCGACCGGAACCCGGTTGTATATTATTAATATGGCTTCTCGCTGCATAGCGACAGGCTGTCTGTTGACCGCGTGGGTTCCTTCGACCCCATGTTACTTTCTATTGCCCAACACATTGCCCCTGCCCATATGAAACAGGAAAGAGACCAAAATAAACCCGGCGCAGACTTAAATACCCGTTCTGATAACGGAGCGAGCCAAACATCCGCAGCAGGAAAAAACACCTCAGAGAAGCCTAAGGGCACGGCCTCCCCCGTGCAGTTTCCCGCACTTTCCCTGCCCAAAGGCGGCGGTGCCATCCAGGGCATCGGCGAAAAGTTTCAGGCAAATCCGGTTACCGGCACGGGCAGCATGAGCGTTCCGATAGCCATAACGCCGGGGCGCGGCGGGTTTGCCCCACAGTTGGCCCTGAGTTACGACAGCGGAGCGGGCAATAGCGCATTTGGCCTCGGTTGGGACATCGGCTTGCCCGCGATTTCCAGAAAGACACAAAAAGGGTTGCCGCAGTACGACGGGCTGCCCAGGTACCAGGACGCAGCAGATACGGACAGCGATGTTTTTTTGCTGAGCGGCGCCGAAGATCTGGTGCCGGTGCTGAAAAACGGTGTCCGGGACTGGAAAACGGTGGGCGGTTATAAAGTGTACTTCTACCGCCCGCGCATCGAGGGTTTGTTTGCCAGGATTGAAAAATGGGTGGATACGAACAGCGGCGACACGCATTGGCGAGCCACCACGAAAGACAACCTGACCAGCATTTACGGCCCCGACGCACCCTCCCGCATCGCCGATCCCGGCGATTCTGACAAGGTGTTTTCGTGGTTGCTGGAGCGCACGCTCGATCACAAAGGCAACGTCATTGTTTACGAATATAAAAAGGAAGACGGCGTAGGGGTGGCGCACACGATTTTTGAAAAGAACCGCCACACCTACGCCCAACAACACCTGAAGCGCATTTTGTACGGGAACACCGCTCCCTACGTTTCCCCTCCAAACCAATCGCTACAAGCCCTTCCCGCTAACAATATATGGCTGTTTGAACTGGTGTTCGACTATGGCGAGCACAAGACGATCAACAATTTGCCACAATATGCTCCGACCGAACCCTGGGCGGCCCGGGAAGATGCCTTTTCGTCGTACCGTGCCGGGTTTGAGATCCGCGACTACCGGCTTTGCCGGCGTATGCTCATGTTTCATCGTTTTTCCGAACTGGGAGCCAATCCTTATTTGGTAAAAGCCACGCTCCTGAAGTACGAGGAGAACGCCATAGCCACGCAACTTGTTAGCGTTACCCACGCCGGCTACCTGACCGAAAACGGCGCCACAACGGTTAAAACCTTCCCGCCCCTCACGTTCAAATACACGGAACAAAAAATTGACAACACCATCTATACCATTGCCGCTGGCGATCTGCCCAACGCTCCGGAAGGAATCGATGGAAAGCGCTACCAATGGGTGGATCTCGAAGGTGAGGGTTTGTCGGGTATTTTTTCGCAGATCGAAAGTGCCTGGTACTATAAGCGCAACCTCGGCGACGGCAGTTTCGGCCCCAAAGAAGTGGTGGCGAAACGCCCCGTTCCCGCCGGCGCCGGCGTGTCGGATTATGACGGGAACGGGCTGAACGACTATGTGCTGCAAAATGGAAGCCTCAACGGCTATTTTGAAATGGACGACCTGGGCGACTGGCAGCCTTTCCGCACATTTACCAACATTCCCAATATTGACTGGAACGATCCTAACCTGCGCAGCCTCGACCTCAACGGCGACGGCATCGCCGACCTGCTGCTCACCGAAAATGACTGCTTTGTGTGGTATCCCTCCAAAGCCAAAGACGGGTTTGATCCCGCCAGACGGGTGGTCAAGGCGCTGGACGAGGAACAAGGCCCGCGCATCGTGTTCCAGGAATCCTTCCAGACGATATTTCTGGCCGATCTGTCGGGTAGCGGCATGACCGATATCTGTCGTATCCGCAACGGCGAAGTATGCTATTGGCCCAACCTGGGTTACGGGCGTTTCGGCGCCAAAGTGACCATGGCCGGCGCCCCGCATTTCGACACCCCCGACGCATTCGACCCCGCGCGCCTACGCCTGGCCGATATAGACGGAGCCGGTCCGACGGACATTGTTTACCTGGAAAACGGCGCTTTTTCCTACTGGATCAACCAATCGGGCAATAGTTGGAGTTCCCGCAAAACAGTGCCCGGCTTTGCCTTGACTACCTCCTTGCACAACGTGCAGGCGATGGACCTGCTGGGTAACGGCACTTCCTGTATCGTCTGGTCGTCGCCCCTGCCGGGTGAAGCCAACACGCCGCTGCGCTACATCCAGTTGATGGGTAAAACCGAAACGGAAGGCCACAAACCCTACCTGCTCAAAGAGGTGGACAACAACATGGGGGCGATTACCCGGTTGAAATACGAGGCCTCCACGCGATTTTACCTCAACGACCGCCGGGCCGGCCGGCCCTGGATCACCAAACTGCCTTTTCCCGTGCAGGTGCTGACCCGGCAGGAAGTGTATGACGCCATTACCGACACCCATTTTGTGAGCAAATATGCCTACCACCACGGCTATTTTGACCCCGTGGAGCGGGAGTTTCGCGGCTTCGGCCTGGTAGAGCAATGGGATACGGAGGATTACGACTCCTTCAAAGAACAAGGGCTTTTTACGGCCAAAGGCCAGAACTGGTCGGAAGAGTCGCACATCCCGCCCATTCATACCAAAACCTGGTTCCATAACGGCTATTACCGCCAACGAGGCAAAGTAACGCGTCAGTACGAATCGGAATACTACGGCGCCCGCGACGCAGGCGGCAATTTTACCGAATGGACGCTGGAAGACAGTGTACTGCCCGCCGGGCTGAACGGCGATGTGGCCCGCGAAGCCGCCCGGGCCCTGAAAGGCCGCCCCTTGCGCGTGGAGGTGTATGCCGATGATGCCAGCGTCAACCCGGACCTGGCGCTACATCCCTACACGGTCACCGAAAGCAACTACCAGATCAAAGTCTTGCAGGAAAAAGGCGTTAATCGCCACACAGTCTTTTATGCAGCCGAAAACGAAACGCTGACCTTCCAGTACGAGCGCAATCCGGACGACCCGCGGGTGGCGCATTCCTTCGCGATGACGATTGACGACTTCGGTAACCCCACGCGAAGCCTCGCCATCGTGTATCCACGCCGGGTAGCCACCCCTTACGACGAGCAAAAACAGCTGTACTGCACGTATACTGAAGCGGATTTTGTCAATAAAAACAGCGCCCCGGCTTTTTACCGGGTGGGCGTACCCTGGCAGCAAAAACTGTATGAAATTACCGGTTTGACCGCACCGGCCAATAAAGCGTTTTTGAAAAATGACCTGCTGAACGCTTTGAATGCTATCACGCCGTCCAATACCCTGGATTATTCGGATTTACCCGATTTTTCCAAGGTACAAAAACGGATCGTCCAGTGGGCCAAAACGACTTTTTACAACGACGACCTCAGCGGCGAACTGCCCGAAGGCGATATCGCGCACCACGGACTGCCCTTTAAAGCCTGGGAAGCGGCTTATACGGATGCGCAGTTGCAAACGTGGTACGGCACGCTGCTGCCTGCCAATGCCATGCCGGACGGCGGATTTGCCTTTGAAAACGGCTATTGGTGGCGGCCCAGCGGCCAGGTTGTCTTCGACGCGTTGCGTTTTTATCTACCGGTGCAGCAAATTGATATTTTCGGCCAGGTCGCCGAAGTGGAATACGACGGCTACGCCTTGCTGCCGGTGCGCAGTTTTACCGCCATCCACGGCGTGACGCTTGAAACCGCCGCCGAATACGACTACCGCACCCTTCAACCGCGCCTGCTGACCGACCCCAACAGCAACCACAGCGCTGCCCTGTTCGATGAGATGGGTATGGTGGTCGCCACGGCGATCTATGGAAAAACGACTGCCGAAGGGGATTCCCTGGACGGCTACCAACGGCAAGCCGTCTCGGAAAACACCGACGAGCGGGCGACCATTTACACCGACCCGCGCCGCTACCTGCAAAACGCCACCAGTTTTTTCTACTACGACCTGCACGCTTGGCGCCGCAACGGCCGGCCCAACTGCGCCGTAGGCATTGTGCGGGAAATCCATGCCTCCGAAGAAAACGGCACGCCCTCGCCCCTGCAATTCAGTTTTGCCTATTCCGACGGCTTCGGGCGGGCCATCGCCGCCAAAGTGCAGGCCGAACCCGGCGACGCGCTGACCCTGGACGCGCAGGGCAATGTTGTGACCGTGCCTGCCAACCCGCGCTGGGTCGGCAACGGCCGTACGGTATTCAACAACAAGGGCAAACCCGTCAAGCAATACGAGCCGTATTTCAGTCCCACCTGGGAATACGAGAACGAAACGGCGCTGGTGGAATACGGCGTGACGCCCGTGCTGCACTACGACCCGGCGGGTCGCGTGGTACGCACCGATATGCCCGACGGTACGTTCGTGAAAGTGGAGTTTACACCCTGGGAGCAGTACAGTTGGGATCAAAACGACACGGTGCTGGACAGCGAGTGGTACAAGCGCCGCACCGACAACACCCACCCGGATTACATCAGCGATGCCGAAGAACAACGTGCGGCTACGCTGGCGGCGGCCCATGCCGACACTCCGAAAATCGAACATTTGGATACGCTGGGGCGGGTTTTCCTGATGAGCGATTATCTGGTTGCTCCTGCGAGTGCTGCTGCTGCGGATGTAGTGAACACCCATTTTGAATTGGATATTGAAGGCAATCAACGTAGCGTGACCGATGCACTGGGCCGGCTCATCACAGTCAACACGTTTAATCTGCTCGGCGAACCCGTTCGCACCGACAGCATGGACGCAGGCTGGCGGCTCAGCCTGACTAACGCGCTTGGCAACCCGCTCTACGGCTGGAACCAACGCGGATTCTGTAGTCGCCCAACCTACGATGCGCTGCAACGCCCGCTTGCGATTTACGTTAGCGAAAACAACGCCCCGGAAACCTGCGTGCAGTTTACCTTCTACGGCGAGCGCGTTCCCAATGCCGCACAACTCAACCTGCTCGGCCAGGCACATTTCGCTTACGACACATCGGGATTGCGCATCAACGAAAAAATGGATTTTAAAGGCAATCCGCTGGAAAACATCCAATTGATTGCCAAATCTTACCAACAAATACCCGACTGGTCGACGCTGACCGGTGCAGCCGTACCTGCCACTTTGCTTGCTGCGGGCGCGGGCTTGTTCGAGGCAGATAATTTTACCGCCGCCGTTACTTACGACGCGCTCAACCGGCCCCGCACCCAAACCAGTCCCGACCAAAGTCTCACCGAATTTGGCTACAACGAAGCCGGTCTGCTCACGTCCATCCGTGCTCGTCTGCGTGGCGCGACCGCGTGGACGGACTTCGTGACCGATATAGACTACGACGCCAAAGGCCAGCGCACCCGTATCCGCTACGGCAACGGCGTGGCCACGACTTATGAATACGACCCCCAAACGTTTCGCCTCACCCATCTCCACTCTTCACGCCCCAATCCCCAATCCCTTCAGTCCCTGTCCTATTACTACGATCCGGTCGGCAACATCACCACCCTGCGCGACGAAGCCCAGGAAACCATTTTTTACAACAACAACCTGGTGGAGCCGCTCAACCGATATACCTACGACGCGCTATATCGCCTGCTTGTTGCCGAAGGCCGGGAACATATTGGCCAACACTCCGGCGCCCCAGGTCATACGGACACTGCACCCGTCGTACCGATGCCCAACGACGGCGGCGCCATGCGCACTTACCGGGAGGAATACGAATATGACCTGCTCGGCAATATTCTGAAAGTCAAACATATCACTCCGGGCGCCGCCGCCAATTGGACGCGATACTATGAATACAGCGACCCAAGCCACCTCAATCCCGCGCACAAAACCAACCGGCTAACCGGAACCGCGCTGGGCTCCCCCCCACCGGGGGGGCAGGGGGGGGCTTACACTTACGACGTGCATGGCAACATGATCGCCATGCCCCACCTGCCGCAAATGCGCTGGGACTACGCCGACCAACTCGCATCGGTGGACCTGGGCGGCGGCGGACAGGAATACTATACCTACGCGACGGGCATCAAAGATTTCGGCGTACGCTCCCGCAAAGTAACCGAAAAACCCGGAGGCAAGATTTGTGACCGGATCTATCTGGGCGATTACGAAGTCTATCGCGAGCGCAATGCCGCAGGCACCATTGAACTGGAGCGCACGACTTTGCACATACAAGACGACAAAGGTCGCATTGCGTTAGTGGATACACAGACGATAGACGCCCAATCTACAATTCCCAATCCGCCATCACAGTTCAGGTATCAATTGAGCAACCACCTCGGGTCAGCCTGTCTGGAAGTAGACGATTTTGCCGCTATTATCTCTTATGAGGAATATTATCCGTTTGGCGCGAGCAGTTATCGGGCGGGAAGAACGGCAGCAGAAGTTTCGATGAAACGATACCGGTATGTGGGGAAGGAGCGGGATGAGAGCACGGGGTTGGATTATTATGGGGCGAGATTTTACTCGAGCAGTCTTATGAAATTCATATCAATTGACCCTTATTCAACGAATTTTCCAAACCTAACTCTATACCTTATATCTTATAATAACCCCATTAGGTTTAGCGATATTAATGGAAATTATGGTGGAGAAAAAGTGAATTCTATTAAAAATTTCATGAAAGTCTTTAGACAATGGGAACCCGAAGCTCTAAAAAACAAAAAACAAACTATTTACTCTGGCTATGGCGATGTGGTCATTGGAGACGAAATGGATCATATGACAATAGTTAGGGTTTTTAATCATGATTTTACTTCAAAAACTGAAGATCAAATTGTAAAAAGTGTTCCTGATTTAAACAATTCTAAAGGCCTTTTTAGTTATTATGATAAATTTAATAAGTTTGTCGATGTAGGGGGATTTACTTTGGATATAAAGCACTTTATGGCAAATGTATCTTTAGGAAATGAATTTGGTGAAGATATAGCAAATCAATTGGGAGTTGATGAAGAATATTGGCAATCAATGGATCCTGGCTCCAAACCTCAAAGTGGGGATGACGAAAAGACTAAAGAAAAAAAGGAGAATGCTAGAACCAGTGCCTTTGCGCCTGAAGACCTACTTTCAAATGCATTAGGGGTGATTTTTAGTAGATATGATCAACAACTAAATTTTGCAAATGACTTGGAAAGCTTTTTAAATGAAGCGGCTACACTATTTTCAACTAACGAGCTAAAGGATGGTAAATTTATTAAGGAAAGAGATGTGGAAACCTTGAGAAAATTGATTAAAGAGCACCATGGGACAGATGACTTTAGAAATTTTCAAAAAAATGCCGACTACTTTAAAGAACAGGGAAATAAAAAAACTGCTTTAGAAAGGGCAGATGCCAAAGAGAAAGAAATTGGATTTTTCTACGGTTTGTATTTGGAAATTACACATTGACCACATAGATGATACACTACGCAATTTTAACCCGTAACCCCATCTTCTCACTAGAAAATGAATAAATATGCCTAAAAACATTGCCATTGTCGCCTATAATACCAAGTATCTTTCCACACAAGCGCAGGATGTCCTGGCAATTCAAACCGTTTTGCAGACCCATGGGAACGACGCCCTTCTGGTGCACCAATGGTCGCTGGATAGATTCAACGCCGCTCATTTAATCAGAGCGCGGATTGGGAGTGCTTTGACAGAGTAGTTAATTGATAGATATATAATCTACCCTCACCCATTTGATCACCTCCCTCAAAACAATCATACAATGAGCAACACCACCTTCTCCGCCTCCATCCGCCTCCACACCCCGCAACAGCAACCTCTGCCGGGCCTGCAAGTACAACTCTGGCTTGACCAGCAGGGACAGGACGAGCAACTCGCCACCGGGCAAACCGACGCGCAGGGGATATGCCGCCTTTCGTTCGAACTTCAGGTGGACAAGCGTAAAACCAGCCCGCCGTTCGCTTATGTGTACGTACACATCTATGAGCGGGGTGTGCTGGTACATGGCCGGCCCGAAGGGGCAGGGTATCCTATTATTGATACCGAAACGAACATCCAGATTACGCTGGAAAAACCGGTGCGGGTCCGGCCGGTGGACCGCATACCCTTCGACCGGTCCACGTTGCTGCGCCTTGACCTGCGCAATACCGCCGCGCTGACCGAAAGCCAGCGCAGTTTCGTCCGCTCGAAACTGAACGACGCGCTGTTGGAGGGCATCCGCCGCCAATTGTCGGAAGCCGACGCGCGGCTGGCCGGCGCCCTGAACGGTTTGATGCTCGATTATCGGAAATTTCAGGAAAAAACGATGGGCGAGGTCTGGAAAGAAGCCGTGCTGCCTTTTTTGCAGAAAAATCCGGAAACCTGGAAATTCTGGGAGGAACTGCGGCTGGGATCAGTCGAGAATGATAAGCGCAAGGTGTACGATGTGCTGCGTCTGGATGCGCCGGTAGCCAAAAACCCCCTTTTCCGCGAAGAAAGCCGCATCGTCAGAACCGCTGCACTGGGCACGGCGCTCGGCCTGAGCAACGACCTGACCGATACGCTGGCCGGATTGCCGCTCGACCTGGAACGCGCCTCCGAGGCCGACTGGCAAAAACTGGTGGACGACAAGGTCGTCAGCGCTGCGGAAAAAACGACGTTGCAGCGCGGTTTCGCTTTTTCGCGGCTCACGGGCGGCAACGCCGCGCTGGCCGCCAACCTGCACAAAACAGTGACGGAAGTACGCAACATCGTTCGCTTCGAGGCCCCGGACTGGCTGGCTCTGATAAAAACTGCCGGGAACGAAACGCCCAACGGCGAAACACCGGAGGAATATGCCGCCAACCTGTTGCGGGTGGCGCAGCGCAGTTTTCCCTCGGCGTTTTTACTGGAGCGCAAGGTGCGCAAATCAACGGCCAACCAGGCCGATCTGCTGGCCGAACTGCGGAAAGTGCAGCCGGTTGCAACAAAAAGCGCCCGCGCCGCGCGTGGCGTGGCTCCGGCGCCGCTTTCCTTAGAGAATTCGCCCAAACTCCGGGCTGCCGCCAACACCTACCGCTACCTCGGCGCGCAGGAGATCCTGACCGACCCGAATCTGAGCCCGGAAGGTAAAGTCGAACACCTGGCGGTGCGGCAGGCGCACCTGAAAATGTTCCTGGAGAAAAACGAGGGACTCGATCTGCGCACCGCGGATTTCTTTGCCAAAAACGAGGACGGCTCGCGCCTACACGACTACACGGGCATCCCCGAAGAAAATCAGGCGAACGTGCGGCAGCAAATGATGTCGTTCCAGCGCACGCTCCGGCTGGGAACCACCTATGAAGCACAGGATGCGCTGCTGTCGGCGGGGCTGGATACATCGCATTCGATCGTCCAGAAAAAAACCAGCCAGATCGGAGCGCTGCTCGGCAATGCCGTGAACCCTGCGACCATCAACCAGGTCATCGCTACGGCACAAGCGCAATACCAGCAGATGGTGCAGGCTACCCTGTCGTTCCAGGGCATAGAAAGCAGCAACTACTTCGGCCTTCAGGTGCTGAATTATCCCGAGGAATTGCGCAATCACCTGCAGGGCATCGACGGGTACGCCCAGATGTTCGGCGACCAGAATTTTTGTGAATGCGACCACTGCAAATCCATTTTCGGCCCGGCGGCTTATTTCGTGGATCTGATGCGCTTCGTAGATCAGAACGTGGAACTTGCCGACGCCAACATTTTATCCGACGCGGACCGCGACAAACATCCCATTTCGCTGGCCGTCCGTCGCCCCGATCTCTGGTATCTCGAACTGACCTGCGAAAACACCAACCGCCCCGTGCCATACCTGTGGCTCGTCAACAAGATCAAGATCACCTATCTCTGTAAAGTGCTGGGTATCTGGAGCAACACGAAGAATTTCGAACAAAACGCCGCCGCGCTCTGGGCGGAACTCGCCCGCCTGCCGCTGGCATCGGGCGGAAACAGCGGCAGCAATGCCCTGCCGCAGGCCGCGAGGCTGGGCGTCATGACGCCGCAAACCGGCACCACCTGGAAAAATTCCTTCCGGGTGGCCTTCAACCGGCCCTTCGAGGAAAGCCTGATCTTGCTGGAAGCACTGGGCGTGCGGTACGGCGACCTTCTTGCCGCTTTTAAAGTGACTGCGCCATACCGCCGGGAAGCGGCTTATCTGGGCCTGTCCGAAGAGGAATGGAATATCCTGACCACCGAAGACACCTACCTGAATGATCTGGTGGAACTGCGCTTCGCTTTTCCTTATGAAAAACCCTATCCGAACGAGCCGGACTATTTTGAACTGGCCAAATGCAACGTGCAGGCATTCCAGCGGGCTACCTCGCTCAACCGGGAAGATACGGAGACGCTGCTCGCCTTGCCGGCCTTACACGCCGTCAGCGCGGCGGTACGTCTGGTGCGGGAAGCCGTAGCCAATGAGATACAACAGTACCGCGAGTGGATAGAAGGGCTGAACGATGTGCGGGTGCTCGATTTTATCCACCGTTTTCTGCGCCTGTGGCGGCACTTGCCGGGCTGGTCGCTCCGGGAACTCGACCTGGCGGTGCAGCGCGTCGGAGTGCTCGACCCGGCCGGCGTGGCCGAAATTTCGCGCATCTATACGTTGCAGCGGGAATTGAAAATGAGTTTTGAAGAAGCATTGGCCATGCAGGGCGATATCCCCAACGCGCGGATCTATACGCGCATGGTGCGCAACGAGTTTCTCAACCTCTCCGTGGAGGAGGCCGTTCCGGGCATGCTCCAACGCCTGTTCGACCCGGAGAAAATCTACATCCAGGCAAACCCGCAGCCGCCGACCAACATGGACGTGGCCACTTTGACGACGAACGGCAAACTACCCTATTTGCTGAAAGGATTAGGTGTCACCCAGGCGGATTACGAGCGGACTTATTCACTGCTGTTCGGCACTGCAACGGTCGTTCTTAACCTGAAAAACGTGTCGGATTGTTACCGTTTTATCCGTCTGGCCAGGGCTTTGGGAGTATCGGTAGAAGCTTTGGGGTATTGGCTGAAACTGGACAACAACAGCGTGGCGTTCAATACGGCGCGGATCCTGGAAGTGGCCCGACTTGCCGGGAAAGTAAAAGCGATGCCGTTATCACTGCACGAGATGTGGTTCGTAGCGAACGGCGACAGCGCGGAGAACAGCCAAATTCGTTCTGCTTATGTCGGACTCAACGAATCCGGCGTAGCTTTGGCAAAGGTAGCAGCAACCACCTGGACGGACGCTTTTTTTGCGAATAAGGCCCTGTATATCACCACAGAAACGCTGAAAGGCTTTTTACCTGCGGGATTGCAGGAAACAAAAATCAGTGATTTTATCACCGCACTGCGGGTGGCCAATATTGTATTGGTCCCCCTCACCGATTCTGATACGGAGTGCCGGGTACTGAGGCGCTCTACACCGTACCTCCTGGCGGATATACCCGAAAAATGCAACCTTGGATTCAAAAATGACCCCTTAACCGGTCTGTCCGTTGAAATTGTAGTGGAAGAAAACGCCAGGAAAGCGTTGGCCGACCACTTGAATAAAAATTATATTCTGGACGCCGACGGCACCTATGCCCAAACCCGGATCGTCCATGAACAATTAGGGGTATTATTGAATATAAATGCTCAAGCCATCGAAAACCTGACCCTTTGGTCAGATCAGTTTGCGGGTGTCCTGACGGAAATCGAAAACAATTGGACGACACCAGGTGGGTATCATTTTACAGCCCTGCAAAACGCCCTGCCGGAGTTGGAGCGGGTCGTAACCTTTTTGACCAAATTGAATCTGGATACGGATGATTTGGCTTTTGTCAACGCCCATTATACTCAGTTCTCCAGCCTGACCACCGGGGATTATTTGAGCCGTATAAAAAACCTGGATGATTTCGGGCGTTTTACCAATTACCTCCGGTTCAAAACGCAGGCGATGGAGGTGGGAGTAAATTTGGTTGATTTCCGGATTGCCTTGCAGGGCAAAACAAACTGGTACACGACGCCCGCTCTAATTGCTACTGTGGCAAATTTGGCGGGCTGCGAGTCGGGGCAGTTACAAGCCATCGGGCAATTGCTGCCAGTTGCCGCCTTGTCTGCCGCCACACCGGATGCACTGGCCGAGTTAGCAGCAGCAGCGGGAATATTGAAAATGCTGGGCATTTACGACAAAACTACGCTGACATCAATTAAAGAATGCGATTTCGCCAACGCATCCCAATACGAACAGCCGCTCCGCGCCGCCTTCCGCGCCCGGTATGCCACCGAAGAAGATTTTGAAAAAGCCTGGGAGCCGTACGAGAACCGGATCAACGAACTGCGCCGCGACGTGCTCTGCGCTTTCCTGCTGGCGCTGGATCGCGACAGCCAGTTCAAAACCACCAGTGACCTGTACGCTTATTTCCTTGTGGATGTGGAAATGAGCGGCTGCGCCCGCGTTTCGGAGATCCTGGCGGCGACGCTCAGCCTGCAACTATACGTCCACCGCGTCATCATGGGTCTGGAGGCTTCCACCGTACTCCAGCCGCAGCAAAACACCGGCAGCAATCAGTCGGTCACACCCTTTCCGGCGGTGCGCGCCTATCTCGGCCAGCCCGACCTCAATTCCAGTGATGCTATTGACACGGACACCCAGTCTATCGTGCGCAAACAGTGGGAATGGCGTAAGAACTACCGGATCTGGGAGGCCAACCGCAAGGTGTTCCTCTACCCGGAAAACTGGATAGAACCCGAATTGCGCGACGACAAATCGCCCTTGTTCAAGACCCTGGAAGACGAACTGTTGCAGCAGAAAATCTCGCTGGAATCGGCTGAAGTGGCATATAAAGAGTATTTAAAGGGATTCGCGGAAGTGGGCGAATTGGCCATTGCCGGCGCAGTCTTTAATGAGAGTTACCTCGACCCCTGTCATTATATATTCGGGAGAAGCGGTTCCGACCCTTATATTTACTATTACCGGAAAATGCGAATGATTGGATCCGGTACCGAAGACGTAGCTTATAGCTGGCAACCCTGGCAGAAAATAGAATTGTCCATTTCGTCTCCGGAAGTAAGCCCATTGATCTTCCGAAATCAACTTCATGTATTTTGGGTGGAAGTTCAATCGGAAGAATTAAGCAAATTTGAAGTTGGCAATTCAATTTTTGACGGCACTCGCCATAAAATTAACCTTCTGTATTCCAAAATCAATGAAAACGGAAAGTGGCTTCAGCCGCAGCGTATAGATTTCCATGATTACGACACCAAAATGGATAACTATCAGGATTACAGGTATGAAGTAAACCACCTAATGAAGGATGGCGAACTTGCAAGGGCAGATCCTTATCAGAAGAAATATGAAAGCAGGGATTATTATTTCAAGTCAAGGTTTTATAAAAAATTATACGCCACCTTCGATCAATGGGAGGGAGATCTGGTCAGACTCGTTTATAACAGGGCTTGGCTTGGTTTGTCCGATGCCACCTTAACGTCTGCCATTGTGCGTTCGATCAATTTTTCCAATAACAAATTGTCCAATGGGGAAAGGAACTGGCTGTATAGTTATTATTTAAAGGTTTTACCCTATAATGCAAGCACGAAAAAAAGAATTTTGCAATATCACGTTTCGCCGGAGGAAGAGGTCGTTCTGGATTATCATCACGACAAAACAGGTATGGGAAGCTCCGACTGGGCCTTAGTTGATATTTCTGCCGTCGAATACCAGGATTGTATCATGGTCAATCGAAGTTTTAACCATAGCGACCTCAGGTTGAGCAATGATCTGATCCTTAAACTTAAAAACGAACACCTGTTACTCCACAAGCGGTTTTTAGCGGCAGGGGGCTATCGTTTTGCTTTGCTTAAATTGAATACGAATACCATTCCGGCCATGTTGAAAACACTTTTCCAATCCGGCCTGGAAGAATTTCTAACCCCGCAAACACAGAAAACCAGGGATGCTTCCATCCCGGCAACGGCATTGAATTATACCGACATCGAAATGCCGCCCTCTGACAGACTGAATTTTAACGGTTCGCTAGGCCTCTACTTCCGCGAACTCTTCTTCCACATCCCCTTCCTCATCGCCGACCACCTCAACGCGGAAGGCAAATACAAGGAAGCCGACTACTGGTACCGCAAGATATTCGACCCTTCGGCCGATTACGACAACAATTTAGCCAATCCGACCGACCGCTACTGGAGGTATCTGGAATTCCGGGAGCAAACGTTCCCGCAATTAAAAGAGATGCTGGGCAACAAGGCGACGATTGCCGTTCACGAAAACGATCCTTTCAACCCGCACGCCATAGCGCGCCTTCGTATCGGCGCCTACATGAAAAACATTGTGATGAAGTACGTGGACAACCTGCTCGACTGGGCGGATTCGTTGTTCCGCCGCGACACCTGGGAGTCGAACACCGAGGCGCTCATGCTGTACATGCTGGCCAAAGACATCCTCGGCGACCGCCCGGAAAAATTGGGCAAGTGCGAATCGGCGGTTGCGGAAAAAAACTGCAGTTGCGCGCATCCGGTCAATTATGCGGCGCTGAAAGAACACGAGGATTTTGGCGACTCCCCCTTTGTCTATTACGTGGAAAACTGGGTGCTGAATTTACAGTCCGCCAATGGCAACGGCGTTCTGCTGCCCGACGGCGCCGTAGTGCAAGGCGGTTTGAACGGCGCTTTTAATGTCGTGGAATATGAAACGGTGGCCCAAACGCCACAGGCCGCCAATAGCAATACCAGCCGACAAAGCCGCGAAGTCGGCCAACCCGGCGTTTTTACGGGCGTCGCCGGCAAAGCATCCAACGACGTGTTTACCTCGATGGGCTGGCAGATGTACCGCCGGGAAGGCGAAAAACTCGTGTTCTGTATCCCGAACAACGAAAACATGCTCGCCTATTGGGACCGCGTCGACGACCGGCTGTTCAAACTGCGTCATTGTATGAATATTGACGGCGTGAAACGCAGCCTGGCCTTGTTCCAGCCGCCCATCGATCCGGCGTTGCTCGTGGCCGCTTTCGCAGCAGGCCTCAGCATCGACGACGTGCTGAACAACCTGTACGGCGACCTGCCCGCCTATCGTTTCTCTTACCTGGTGGAAAAAGCCAAAATGTTTGCCGGGACGGTGCAGGGCTTTGGCAGCGCCCTGCTCGGCGCGCTGGAAAAGAAAGACGGCGAGGCGCTTACGTTGCTTCGGTCCACGCAAGAGCAGAATATCCTGAAAATGACGAAGGAAGTAAAGAAAAAGGCGGTGGAAGAGGCGAAGGCGAATTTGCAGAGTGCCGTGGAGGGGATGATGAATGTGGTGAACCGGCAAATGCATTACCTAGGGTTAATTGAAACTGGACTGACAACTTGGGAAACAACGCAACAGATTGCATTACATACAACATCTGTTTTACATGGAATTGAATCGGTATTTGGAATAGTCGCCAGCCTTACTTCTTTAATTCCAAACGTAGGCGCCCCGACGTCAATGAATTACGGTGGAGTACAAATTAGCGGTAGCATGGCAAAATATGCAACAGTATTAAATGCGTTAGCTAGTCTGTCAAGTGCAATTTCTGCATCTGCAGGTCTTGAAGCCTCCAACCAACGACGCGCCCAGGACTGGAATTTCCAAGCTAAACTCGCCGAACAGGAACTCAAACAAGTCCAGCAGCAAATCGTCGCCGCCACCATCCGGCTCGCCATCGCCGAGAAAGACCTGGAAATCCACGAAAAGCAAATCGAGCAGGCGGCCGAACTGCACGACTTTTACAAAAACAAGTTTACCGGGCTGGGGCTGTACACCTACATGGCCTCCACGCTCCAGCGGCTGCACCGCCTGGCGTACAACACGGCGCTCGACATGGCCAAACAGGCCGAGGCAGCGTATAAATTCGAGACGGGCGATGATACCTACACCGGCATCTCCGGAGGCGCTTTCTGGGATGCCTCGCGGGTCGGCCTGCTCTCCGGGGAACAACTGACGCACGAACTGCAACAACTCGAAACCAATTTTATCAACTGGAACCGTCGCCAGATGGAAATCCGGCAATCGTTTTCCATGCGGATGATTGACCCGCAGGCCCTGCTCGACCTCCAGAAACAAGGCAAATGCACCTTCGTTATCCCGGAATGGGCTTTCGATATGCAGTATGCGGGCCATTACCGCCGCCGTATCGTGTCCGCGCAGATCACCATCCCTTGTGTGGCCGGCCCATATACCAACGTGGCCGCTACGCTGACCCTGACCAAAGGCAGTTTGCGCAAAGACAGCATTGCCGACGGATACGGCAATAAAACCCAGGCAGACGGTTTTCTTTTCCGGGGCAGCGGCATGATCGCCACCAGCAATGCCAGCAACGACGGCGGGCAGTTCGACCTGAATTTCCGCGACGAGCGTTTCCTGCCCTTCGAAGGCGCGGGCGCGGTGGACAGCGAATGGGTGCTGGAATTGCCCACGAAATTCCCGTCATTCGACTATGCGACCATCTCCGACGTGATCTTCCACCTGAGTTATCGCTCGAAGTACGATGGTGGCCAGTTTAAGACAGATGCGAAAGACGGTCTGGCAGCGGCAATGGGTACTATGCAGCGCTTGATCAGCCTGAAGCAGGAGTTCCCGGATGCCCTGT
>WBZQ01000665.1_pt1 | contig 25945 bp, 26 predicted proteins | sample 5204251 | NCBI WGS metagenome assembly WBZQ01 (sample SAMN12412402, study PRJNA552823) | activated sludge metagenome | isolation source: activated sludge from nitrification reactor of wastewater treatment plant... | place: USA: Virginia | collected 2017-09
TCATCATCCTGGCACGTGAAGAAGCCGAGCGCCATCAGAACGATTACCTGGGCACCGAGCACCTGGTGTTGGCCATCCTTCGCGAGACGGATGGGATTGCGCTGATGATCCTGAAAAAAATGGGCCTCTCGACCGAACAGATTCGCCTCGAAATCGAGCGCAACCTGCCGGGCGGCGGCACGACAATGACCTTCGGGGAGATCCCTTTCAGCCCCCGGGTCAAGAAAGTCATCGAGTACGGGGTGGAAGAAGCCCGGTTACTCGGTCACAACCATATCGGCAGCGAGCATCTCTTGCTCGGCCTCTTGCGTGAAGAGGAAGGCATCGGTGGAAAGATTCTGAGGAGTCTTGGCGCCAACCTCCTGACTGCCCGGCAGCTCACCGTGACCTTCCTGCGAAAGTCCGCACCACGCGAGAGGGACCGCAAGAGCAACACCCCCGCGCTGGACGAATTCGGCCGCGACCTGACCCAGTTGGCCCAGGAGGGGCAATTGGATCCCGTCATCGGACGGGCGGATGAAATCGAACGCGTCCTGCAGATCCTCAGCCGCCGCTCCAAGAACAATCCTGTGCTGATCGGCGAATCCGGCGTCGGCAAGACCGCGATCGTCGAGGGCCTCGCGCAGCGTATCATCGCCTCTGAGGTTCCCGACAATCTCCTGTCCCGTCGAGTGATCGCGCTCGATCTGGGTTCCCTCGTCGCTGGCACCAAGTACCGCGGTCAGTTCGAGGAGCGGTTGAAAGTGGTGATGAAGGAGATCGTGCAGGCGGGCAACATCATTATCTTCATCGATGAATTGCACACGCTGGTCGGTGCTGGCGCCGCGGAAGGCTCGATCGACGCCTCTAATATGCTCAAGCCGGCGCTGTCGCGCGGTGAAATTCAATGCATCGGGGCGACGACGCTGGACGAATATCGCAAGCACATCGAGAAGGACGGGGCTCTCAAGCGCCGCTTCCAACCCATTCATGTGCAACCGCCCAGCACGGATGAAACGGTGCGCATCATTCAAGGCTTGCGTGACCGGTACGAGGAACATCATGGCGTAGAAATCACGGAAGACGCCATCGTGGAAGCCGTCAAGTTAGCGGACCGCTATATCACTGACCGGTTCCTGCCGGACAAGGCCATCGATCTGATCGATGAAACCGGATCTCGCGCCAAGTTACAGACCTACGCGCTGCCGACCGAACTCAAGGCGCTGGAACAAGAGCTCAAAAAGATCTCCCGCGAAAAAGAATTGGCCATCTCGATGCAAAATTTCGAGGAAGCCGTTCGTCACCGCGAGGAAGAAGAGCGCCTGCGTAAACTGCTCGACGAGTCCAAGCGCGAATGGAAGAAGAACCAGGAAAAACATAAGCCGACCATCGGCAAGGAAGAAGTCGCCTATGTCGTCTCCAAAATGACCGGCATTCCGCTCTTCAAGCTGGAAGAGGAAGAGTCCAACAAACTGCTCCGCATGGAAGAATTCCTTCACAAACGGGTCATCGGCCAAAACGAAGCGATCTCGGCGGTCGCGCGCGCCATTCGCCGATCCCGGGCGGGGCTCAAAGAAGCGAAGAAGCCTATCGGCTCCTTTATTTTCCTCGGCCCGACCGGTGTCGGAAAAACGGAACTGGCGCGAACCCTGGCAGAGTTCCTCTTCAACAGCGAAGATGCGCTCATCCGGATCGACATGTCCGAATACCAGGAGAAGTTCACCAGTTCGCGGCTCTTTGGAGCACCTCCCGGTTATGTCGGATATGAGGAAGGCGGCCAGCTGACTGAAAAAGTTCGCCGTCGGCCTTATTCCGTGGTGCTGTTCGACGAAATCGAAAAGGCCCATCCGGACGTGTTCAACGTCCTGTTGCAGGTCCTGGATGACGGCGTGCTCACCGACAGCCTGGGCAGAAAAGTCGATTTCAAGAACACGGTCGTCATTATGACGTCCAACATCGGCACCAAATTGATTCAGAAGGGTGTCTCGCTCGGGTTCCAGAACGACGAAAAGAGCGGACAAGCCTTGCGCAAGAAGGATGAAGTGATGGGCGAGCTCCGCCGATCCTTCAGCCCGGAATTCTTGAACCGCATTGACGAGATCGTGGTCTTCCACTCGCTGGAGAAGGAACACCTCATCCATATCCTGGATATTCTGCTGCACGAACTGAATCTTCGCCTCCTCGACAAGAATGTCAGCATTGACGTGGATGACGAGGTCAAACAGTGGCTGATCAAGGAAGGGTATGAACCGCTGTACGGTGCGCGCCCGATGCGCCGCATCATTCAGCGAGCGATCGGCGATCCGTTGTCCGAGGAGCTCATCAAGGGCCGCTTCAAGGACAACCGGAAGATCAAGGTCGTGCTGCGCGACGGTGCGCCGACCTTCATTGAACAGGAAGCCATGGCGGGCGTGTAGATCACCACACGCTCATCACGATAGGATCGATTGGTCTTTGAGATCCTGTACACCACCCGGCAACCCCCGCGGTCCCCAACCGGATCCGGGGGTTGTCGCTTTTCATGGAGCCACGTGCTGAATTTATTCAGGGCCAATTCGAAACGGCTTCGCCTCTCTGCCCTATGAACAGTGCTGCTTCGGCAACCATCCTCGGGCCCATCCTCGGCATCGAAACCTCCTGTGACGAAACGGCTGCCGCTGTTCTTGATGGGGAGGGCCAGGTCCTGTCCAACATCATTTCATCGCAACAGGCCGTGCACGAGCGATTCGGCGGCGTGGTGCCAGAACTCGCATCGCGAGCTCACATCCAGAACATTGAGCAGGTGAGCGGCAAGGCGCTCCAGGAGGCCGGTCTCGGATGGAAGGATCTCCGCGCCATTGCCGTCACGCAGGGTCCCGGTCTGGCCGGGGCTCTATTGGTCGGCCTCAGTTACGCCAAGTCCACGGCCTATGCCCTGGATATTCCGCTGGTCGGCGTCAGTCACCTGGAGGGGCATATCGCGTCGGCGTGGATTAATCGCCCAGCTTTTCCGAGACATTGTGTGGTCCTGATCGCATCAGGAGGGCATACGCATCTCTTCCACGCGGAAGAAAAAGGCGGATTTCACCTCATGGGCCGCACCATCGATGATGCGGCGGGTGAGGCCTTTGATAAAGGCGCGCAGATGCTCGGTCTCGGATACCCTGGCGGACCGCTCATTGACGCCGCTGCTCGAAAGGGCCGTCCGACCGCCGTGCGATTTCCACGCTCACGGGTCAGAACCGGTCAATTCGATTTCAGCTTCAGCGGGCTCAAAACCGCGCTGCTCTATCATTTACAAGGCATGAGCCTGGAAGCCATTGCCCAACAACAGGCCGACCTGGCTGCGTCCTTTCAGGAAGCGATCGTGGATGTGCTGGTTCGCCAGGCCTTCGCCGCCGTCGAACGGGCAGGAGTATCGGCCCTCGCCGTCGTGGGTGGCGTGTCCGCGAATTCACGGCTCCGGGCCAGACTTGCCGAGCGAGCGATCAAGGAAGGGGTTGAATTGGGCTTGCCCGCGCTCTCATACTGCACGGACAACGCGGCCATGATTGCCGCCGCAGGACAGCGAGCGCTCCTCCAGGGCAAGGTCGCGTCATTCGACTGCGAAGCCATGCCCGACTGTGCGCTGCCGGCCTGGTCGGGGAGCGGAACGGTCCGCCGCACGTCCTAACGTTCGGGCCACAAGGAGCACCATCGCCACAATTCACGGACATGTCAGCGGCCTGAAAGCCAGCCACGTCTCGGCGCTGGAACGATTGTATCGACGCCGCATCCCTGCCTCGGTCGTGCTCACTGCCGAGTTGGCCCGCACAACCACTCAACTGTCTCGTGAAATTCGACGGCCCATCGGACTGTTGATCACGCGCCGTGGCGTCATTGAGCAAGTATTGGTAGGGGCAGGCTGCGCGCCGACGTTTGAGTCGCTGGCGAAATTCAGGGTCGGGTCTCATTCACTGCGCGGCCTCAGACTCATCCGCACCCATCTTCATGACGAACCTCTGAGCCAGGACGATCTCACGCATTTGGCGCTCCTGCGATTAGACCTGATCGGAGTGCTGGGCGTGACTGAGGAAGGCGAACCCGGCCTGCTGCATCTTGCGCATCTGCTTCCGCCCAATCAGCCAGGCGAGGTCTGCCGCATTCTGAAACCGGTGCCGTTCCATGACCTTGATCTGCAGCTAGATACCTTTCTGCATACCCTCGAACACGACCTCCAGCGATCGGACACACACCATGCCGTCGCCGCAGGACAAGAGTCGGCCATTCTCGTGAGCGCCGCGCCGAAGAGCCATGCGGAACAGGATGAGCATTTAGCGGAACTGACCGAACTCGCACAATCGGCCGGCGTGCGTGTTCTGGATCGCGTCGCGCAACGCACGCATGAGGGCTATGAGCGGTATTTGCTCGGCAAGGGCAAATTGAAAGACGTCGTCATGCGCGCGCTGCAGAAAGGCGCCGACCTCATCATCTTCGACCAGGACCTGGCTCCGGCACAAGCCCGGGCGATTTCCGAAGTGACCGACCTGAAGGTCATCGATCGTACCCAACTCATTCTCGATATTTTTGCCCGGCGCGCGCACACGCGGGAAGGCAAAGTCCAAGTCGAATTGGCCCAGCTTCGGTACCTGTTGCCACGACTCTCGGGACATGGCACCTCATTGTCACGACTGGGCGGAGGAATCGGGACGCGCGGACCTGGCGAAACCAAACTGGAAACCGACCGCCGCCGCATCCGCGACCGGATCGCTCATCTGGAGCGCGAGATCGATGACGTGGCCCGCCATCAGGATCAGCGGAGAGCCCGGCGTGTCCGGCAGGGCCTCCCGATTCTCTCGATCGTCGGGTACACCAACGCCGGCAAATCGACCCTGCTCAACACCTTGACCCACAGCCAGATCTCTGCGCAGGACCGCCTGTTTGAAACGCTGGATACCACCAGCCGCCGCCTGCGGTTTCCGCATGATCGCGAAGTCATTGTGACCGATACGGTGGGATTTATCCGGGACCTTCCCAAAGATCTCGTCAGCGCCTTTCGCTCTACATTGGAGGAACTGCGCGATGCCGACATGTTGCTCCACGTCGTCGATGCCTCCGCACCGAATCTTGACCAGCAGATCATGTCGGTTGATGTCGTCCTGCAATCGCTCCAGATGGAGACGATTCCGCGCGTCATGGTGTTGAACAAATGCGATCGCCTTTCAGCGCGCGAGGCGGACGTGCTCTCCAAACGGTATCATGCCATTGCCATCTCGGCACTCGACCGGGAAACCCTCCGGCCATTGATCGCGCACCTCGAAACGTTGTTACCAGTCGTCCCCAGCCCCGGTTCGCACGCGGAAGGTCCCGAGCAGCCGCCCCAGGACCTGGCACTTGCATCTCACTCCTGAGCACTGCACAATTGGCCGCCATTAGCCGCGCATCATGAAAGCCGCCGCCATACATCACGCGTCCGCCCAGACGGACACACGCCGCCTTGCGCGAATGCTTCGCGCGTTACGAGCCACTGCGCCGGCCATGAAAGTCGAGTTGGACCACCGCACGCCATGGGAATTGCTGGTCGCGACGATTCTCTCAGCGCAATGCACGGACCAGCGCGTCAATCGGGTCACCCCGGCCCTTTTTCGCCGGTATCGGCGTCCACAGGACTATGTCGAGGCCGACCCTGCGGAGTTGGAGGCATTGATCCGACCGACCGGGTTTTTTAAGACCAAAGCCAAGAACCTCATCCACTGTGCGAAGGCCGTGATCGAAACATTTCATGGCCAGGTCCCGGATACCATGGAGGCGCTCACCGGACTGCCCGGAGTCGGACGTAAGACCGCCAATGTCCTGCTGGGGAATGCGTTCGATAAGCCGGCCATCGTGGTCGATACGCACGTCAAACGAGTGGCCTGGCGACTGCACCTCACCCGCCATACGGATCCCGAAAAAGTCGAGATGGACCTACAGCGGTTGCTGCCCGCAGAGGAATGGACGGACGGATCGCAACGCCTCCTGCTGCACGGGCGGTATGTCTGCCTGGCCCGGTCCCCGAAATGCGCGATCTGCGCCATCTACAGCGATTGTCATTGGGAAGGGAAACTCACACGATGATCCGAAGTATGACCGGATATGGAAAGAAGGACGGCACGTCGCAACAGGCCACCGTCACCGTCGAAATTCGCTCAGTCAACCACCGGTTTCTGGAAGTCGCCGTCAGAGTCCCTCGATCCCTGGCGCAACTGGAAGACGCGGTTCGGAAGGCCGTCCAACAACGCTGCCTCCGGGGAAGAGTCGATGTTTCGGTATCGATACAGGCGGCGGGGGGCAGCCTGAAAACCATCCACATCGATCAGGCGCTGGCCAAACAGTACCATGCAGCCCTCAAGAAACTGCAGAAGACGCTCGGCTTGCGGGGTGCGGTGGATCTGTCGATGGTCGCGGGGTTTCGAGATATCGTGTCCCTGACCGATGAACCGGTCGATACCGAGCACCTTGGTAAGACCGTGATTCGCGTGCTCGGCGGAGCGCTGACCGACTTGGAGAAGATGCGCAAGCGGGAAGGGGAGGCGCTGGCAACAGACCTGGCCGTTCACCTGGATGCGATCCGCGAGGCACAATCGGTCGTGGCGAAAAAGGCTCCGGACCTCGCGAAGATCGCCTTCCATCGCATGAAAGCGCGGATCGAGACCCTCCTCCAGAGCGAATTGCCCGATCCGGCCCGTCTCCAGCAGGAATTGGCGGTGTACGCCGACCGATCGGACATCTCGGAAGAATTGGTCAGACTTGAGTCACATATGGTACAGTTCGACCAGACGCTCCGGAGTCAGGAGTCCGTGGGGAAAACGTTGGAGTTTCTCCTGCAGGAAATGGGGCGGGAAGTGAACACCATCGGCTCGAAAGCCAGTGACGCCGAGATTGCCGCTCTCGTCGTCCGCATGAAAGCCGAACTGGAAAAATTGCGCGAACAAGTTCAAAATGTGGAGTAACGTCGGCGCGGCGCCGGCATTGAATCATCTATGAGCACTGCGCCCGTTCCATCTCACGAGAAACCGGCTCAAGTACGGCGGGGCATCCTCTTCATTATTTCGGCCCCCTCAGGAAGCGGAAAAACGACGCTGTGCAAACAGATCACGGCCAATGTGCCGGGACTGTGGCATTCCATTTCGTACACGACTCGCAAGCCACGACCGGGGGAGGTAGATGGGCAGGATTACCATTTCCTGGATGAGCCGTCGTTCCGGCAGATGATCGATCGGAACGAGTTCGTGGAATGGGCCCATGTCTACGGCAACTTGTACGGCACGCCCCGAAAAGAATTGACCGAAAAAATGGAGCAGGGCATCGATGTGCTGCTCGAAATTGACGTGCAAGGTGCCCGTTCGGTCAAGAAAAAGTTCGAAGACGGGGTCTACATTTTCATTCTGCCGCCTTCGTTCGACACGTTACGCACCAGGCTCCAAAACAGAGCCGGAGACTCGCCGGAAGAAATTCAACGGCGCTTGCAGAAGGCCAAAGAAGAAGTTTGGAGCTATCGCGAGTATTACTACATCGTCCGCAATGACGATTTGAAACAATCGCTCAAAGAACTCGAAAGCATTTTTCTGGCGGAACGCATCAAGACGAAACGCCTGAATATGACCTGGCTGGAAGAAAAGTTTATTCTCGACAAAGAGGGCAAGCAGGGGAATTCCTCCTCCGCCACCGTATCAAAGGAGCACATGCATCATGGGTGAAATGTTATCGTTGTTACCGGAATATGCCACCGGCGAATTCGATTCGCGCCACCGGTTGGTGATCGTCGCGGCGCAGCGCGCCAAGCAATTGGTCCAAGGGGCTCGCATGACCGCCTCCTCCAAGTTCACGAAGGAAACGAGCATCGCCCTCGATGAAGTGTTGCGACACAAGGTGAAGTTTCTGGTCGGCAAAGAAGCCCGCGATGCGATCAAGGAATCCAAGCGCGTGAAGGAAGGCGAGACCGAACGCCTGGCCATGATGACCGGAGAAGACGCCAAGGAGATCAAGAAGGAACTGAGCGTCTACGTCGACGATACCACCAAACCCGTCGCCGCCCCGGAGGCCGAGGAGTAGTTCCCCTTCGTGCAGACCACCGGCCCCTCACTTCCCGGTGTCCGTGTCGTGCTGGCCGTCACCGGGAGTATTGCCGCCTATAAAGCGGTGAGTCTGCTGCGCCTGCTCCGGCGCGAAGCCGCGACAGTCAACGTCGTGATGACGGCCGGGGCCTGCCGGTTCGTCACCCCGCTCACGTTTGAGGTGTTGTCCGGCTCCCATGTGGCGACGGACCTCTTCGAAGCTCACCAGGAGATGCTGCACCTGTCTCTCCCTGAGCAGGCGCAGGCCATCGTGATTGCACCGGCCACGGCCAATTGCCTCGCCAAAGCCGCCCTCGGACTCGCCGACGACCTGCTTTCCACCATGCTCCTCACGACCCAATGTCTGGTGATCTTCGCGCCGGCCATGGACGGGGACATGTGGCAACATCCCGCCGTCGTGGAGCACGTCGCCACCTTACGAGCGCGAGGAGCCATCATCGTGGAACCGGAGGAGGGCCCCCTGGCGTCCGGCCGGCTGGGTCAAGGGCGTCTCGCCGATGAGCAACGAATCCTGGCCGCGCTTCAGACCGCCGTTCACCCGCGCCGAGATTGGTCCGGTCGCAAGGTGCTCATTTCAGCCGGCCCAACCCACGAAGCGATCGACCCTGTACGATTCATCTCCAACCGCTCCTCTGGAAAAATGGGCTACGCCCTGGCCGAAGCCGCCCGCGCCCGTGGCGCGGACGTCGTGCTGGTTTCAGGCCCCACCTCGCTCCGATCACCAGCCGGTGTCGAATACTGCCCGGTGACCACGGCCGAGGAGATGCGCAAGGCGATGACCAGCCGATTTGCCTGGAGCGATACGGTCATTATGGCAGCCGCGGTCGCAGATTTTCGTCCTGCCCGGCCTTCCGCGCAGAAGATCAAAAAACGGCGCGGCCCCATCACGCATCTGGATCTTGAAGCCACCGACGATATTCTTCACGAATTGAGCGCAAGCCGGACGAACCAATGGCTCGTCGGATTCGCCGCAGAAACTGACGATCTCCTTGCCCACGCCAAAGAAAAGCTGCATGCTAAGGGCGTTGATCTACTGGTCGCCAATGACGTGACCGCGCCGGGGGCGGGGTTCGGATCGGAGACCAACCGGGTCTGGTTGTTGACCCGTGAAGCGGATCCCGAGGAACTCCCGCTGCTGTCCAAACGCGACGTTGCGGACCGGATACTGGATCGAATCCTGACCTTACAGCACAGCCGGTAATCCCACACACACGATCGCGGCCGCATCGCAAGGAGTCAACCGTGTCGTCACCATTGCGTATCCCTCCCGCTATCGCCGCAGAGATCGACCGACTGGCCACGGCGGTGGCCAAGGATCCTCGATCGAAAGACTTCCTTCCGCTTGCCGACGAATACATCAAGGCCGGCATGTGGCAGGAAGCCGCCGCCGTGCTCGAAGACGGCCTCACGGTTTACCCGGGGTTCGTGACGGCGATGGCGGCACTGGGCCGCGTGTACGATCAGCTGGGTCAGTCCGCAAAAGCCAAGTCCATTCTCGAAGAAGTCGTCAAGCAGCGCCCTGACAATCTTCGCGCGCACCGCATTCTCGCCAAGCTGTACCAGAACGAGGAAGAGGCCGACCTGGCACTCCGTTCCTGCACGGCCATCCTCAACGCGAATCCATTCGATGAAGAAGCTCTAGCGGTTAAACGAAGCATCACCGGCGCGCCGGATGCTCCGCCGCCGTCGAAACGGGAGAAGAAGCGCAGCACCGCGGAAGCACCAGCCGACAAGATCGCAGCAGCGGTTTCCGCAGTCCCGACTCCGGCCCCCGCCCCCGCTAGATCGGAACCCCCTGTGCCCTCCGTGTCCGTGTCTGAACCCGCTTCTGCCGAGATCCTTGCTGCTCCGACCGTCCAACATGCAGCCGCCATTGCGCGCCTTGAAGCCTGGCTCGGCACGATTCAGGCCAAACGTCATTCCGCCTCCCGTTAACCCACTCGAGACCTGTTTCAGCGTTTGACCCACCCCTGACAGCCTGTTAGAATGCCGCCGCTGCTGGCATCCCTATCCATTGCAGCCTACTGACAACCGGGGCGCGCGACAGACACATGCTGCGGCTACTTGTGCTTCATGGTCCCAATCTCAATCTCCTGGGGACGAGGGAACCCTCCGTCTATGGACAGATGTCGTTACCAGAAATTGATAAGTCCATTACCCGCCGTGGGGGCGAGCTGGGGATTGCGGTCCAAACCAAACAAACGAATATTGAAGGGGAGTTAGTCACCTGGATTCAAAACGCCAGGGGACATTTCGACGGAATCATCATCAATCCGGCCGCCTATACGCATACCAGTATTGCGATACGTGACGCGATTGCCGCCGTCGCACTGCCGACGGTCGAAGTCCACCTGTCGAACATTCATCAGCGGGAGGAGTTTCGCCATCACTCCTACATTGCCGGTGTCGCCCTGGGACAGATTGCCGGATTCGGTCCGACCGGATACCTGCTGGCGCTAGAAGCATTGGCCGCACATCTGGGAGCCCGGAGCACCGCCTCGCGCACGCGAGCAGACGTCAGTAAAACACCCGCGGCCGTGCGCCGCTGAACTTGTTGCACCAAGGAGAGTTGTTGTGATTTCGACTGCAGAGTTTCGGAACGGCAGCCCGTTAATGGTAGAGGGACAACCCTTTTATATCGTGGAATTTCAACACGTCAAACCCGGCAAGGGTGGGGCCTTCGTACGGACGAAGCTGAAAAGTTATCTCTCGGGCAATGTGCTCGACCGGACCTTTCGGTCCGGGGAAAAGTTCGACACACCCCAGATCGAAGAATGCGACATGCAGTTCCTCTATGCCACGAACGACTCCTATACGTTCATGGACACCGAGACGTATGAGCAGTCGACCTACGAAAAGAGTCAGTTGGGCAGCAATGCCGACCTGCTCAAAGAGAACATGATCGCCAAGATCCTCATCTATGAGCACCGGCCGATTACGGTCCTCCTGCCCAACTTCATCGAACTGAAGGTGGTCGACGGCGAACCGGGCGTCCGCGGCGATACGGCCTCCGGCGGCAGCAAACCGGTCATCGTCGAAACCGGCGCCACCATCAAGGTGCCTCTCTATCTGGAGATCGGGGAAGTCATTCGCATCGATACCAGAACCCGTGAATTTGTGGAGCGCGTGCGTTGAGCCCATCACGTAAAAAGACCGGAAAAAGCCGAAGCGCCGCGAAACCCATCGTGCTGCCGAGCGCGTTTGCGCCACGAACCTCTGCAGCCGACCAGATGATCTTGCATCCCGACCAGGCTGCACAGATTCAGCAACTGGCCGATCTCCTGAAACGCAACCATCTGACCGAACTGGAAATCGAGCGCAGCGGAATGCGTATCCGGATCAGGCATGAGCCGGCGGTGCGCGCCACGACCACGCATACCGTGGAAGCCGTCCACAACCAATCGTCGACATCCGGTACGGCACCCGCGGCGCAAGCTCGTCCCTCGGCAGAGACCGACGGCCAAGTGACCATTACGTCACCGATTGTCGGCACCTTCTACCGTTCGCCTTCGCCCGACGCAGACCCGTATGTGGAAGAAGGGGACTATGTGAAGAAGGGGCAGGTGTTGTGCATCGTTGAAGCCATGAAGCTCATGAACGAAATTGAGTCCGAGGCCGACGGGCGCATCACCAAGATTCTGGCGGAAAGCACCAAGCCCGTCGAATATGGACAACCACTCTTCTTGATCGACCCCAGCGCCACGCCCTAGCCGCAGAGGTCATGGGGATTCGTGACTAGACCCGTCCTGAACGCATCGGCCTCATGACACCTCTTGATCTGCGACCGGCTCACGCCGACCGGCACAGGCCTCTGTGAGGGCTGAACGAGTGCGAAGGACATCGGCACAATGAGGCAGACGCACAGCAAGACTCGCATCGGAGTATCTCGTGTTTAAAAAAGTATTGGTTGCCAATCGCGGTGAGATCGCCCTCCGGGTTATCAGGGCCTGTAAAGAGCTCGGCATCAAAACCGTGGCGATTCATTCCGAGGCCGATGCTGCAAGCCTGCACGTACGGGCGGCGGACGAACATGTCTGCGTCGGTCCTCCTGAGGCCGCCCTCAGCTATCGCAACATTCCGAATGTCCTGAGCGCCGCCGAGGTGACCGGTGCCGACGCCATTCATCCCGGGTATGGATTTCTGTCCGAGAACGCGCACTTTGCCGAAGTCTGCGAGTCCATCGGCGTCAAATTCATCGGCCCGACGTCGGAAAACATCGCCTTGATGGGCGACAAATCTAAAGCCCGCGAAGTGGTCGCCAAGAAAGGCCTCCCGGTCACGCCGGGTAGTCCGGGCGAACTGCGGAGTGAGCAGGATGCGCAGGAGGCCGCCAAAAACATCGGCTTCCCCGTGATCATTAAAGCCTCCGCCGGCGGAGGCGGACGCGGCATGCGCGTGGTGAATAAACCGGAAGAATTGGCCCGGGCCTTTCAAGCGGCACAGGCGGAGGCCAAGTCCACCTTCGGTCACGACGGCGTGTATCTCGAACGATACTTTCTCGAACCCCGGCATATCGAGGTACAGATCGTGGCAGACAACCGCGGCCATGTGGTCCACCTGGGCGAGCGTGACTGCTCCATCCAACGGCGCCACCAGAAACTGGTCGAAGAAACGCCGTCACCGGCCATCGATGAACGGTTGCGGCGTGAAATCGGCCGGACGGCGGTCGAAGCCGTCAAAGCCATTCGTTACTGCAATGTCGGCACGGTGGAGTTTCTGCTCGACAAAGACCGGAACTTCTTCTTCATGGAAGTGAACACGCGCATCCAGGTCGAACACCCGATCACCGAAATGGTGACCGGCATCGATCTGGTGAAAGAACAAATCCGCATCGCGTCGGGACTGCCGCTCTCGTTCAAGCAACCCGACATCAAATTGAACGGGCATAGCTTCGAATGCCGCATCAATGCCGAAGACCCGGAAAAGTTCACCCCCTGCCCGGGACAGATCACTAAGTACTCGGCTCCCGGTGGCTTGGGCATCCGCGTCGATTCCGCTATGGAACCGAATGCCGTCGTGGTGCCCTACTACGACTCCCTGATTGCCAAATTGATTACCCACGGACGCGACCGCCAGGAAGCGATGGCCCGTATGCGCCGCGCATTGGACGAGTTCGTCATCGAAGGGATTAAGACTACGATCCCGCTCCACCGGAAAATTTTCAACGATCCTGATTTCCAGAAGGGGCATGTCTCCACGACGTTCCTCGATCGCTTTCTCGCCGGCCAATCCGCGTAACCAGTCACGATACCAGGGGGCGCGCTACGTCTCACTCCGCTCGACAATCTTCCCTCAAAGGGCTGTATCTCATCCTCGATCCGACGGTCAGGCCGGAGCGCCCGCTCACGGACGTGCTGCGGGTAGCGGCGACAGCGGGAGTGCGCCTGTTTCAATACCGCGACAAACAGGGCACGATGAAAGACGCCTATCGGCAGGCACTCGCGTTGCGGCAGGTAGCGACGGAAGTCGGGGCGAGGCTGATCATCAACGACCGATGCGATCTGGCGTTGGCCGTCAAGGCGGATGGCGTTCACTTAGGACAGGACGATCTACCGCTGGCCGATGCGCGGCAGATCTTGGGACCGGAGGCCATCATCGGCCTCTCCACGCATAATCCTGAACAGGTCAGAGAGGCAGCCGCTCTGCAGCCGGACTACATCGGCTTCGGGCCGATCTTTGGAACGACCACCAAGGCCGATCATGACCCGGTCGTCGGCCTCGAAGGATTACGAGCAGTCCGGGCGCTCACCACGTTGCCGATTTTCGCCATCGGGGGCATTACGTCTCAGCATGTCTCGCACATCATGACGGCAGGGGCAGACGGGGTGGCGGTGATCTCGGCCATTCTCAAGGCCGCGGACCTTGAGGCGGCTATCCGAACCTTGTTGCATCCGCTTTCCAGACCAACTCGGCCAACTCACTGATCGGCTGGCTCCCGGCCAATTGCTCGACGGTGTGATGCCATGCATCGCCCAATCGTGCCTCGTACGGTAGAGGCCCCAGCAGTGGAACGGAAACCCGCTTCTTCAATAAGGCCACGGTCGAGACGCACTGTTCCCGTTGAACAGGTGTAGTCGAGGGCGCGGTCTCATTCAGGAACAGCACCAGCACTCGAACTCGTCGCCGCTCCAGCGCTTCCAGCGTAAGCAGCGCGTGGTTGATTCCACCCAGACCGACCCGTCCCACCAGCAGGACAGGAAGGCCGAGACGACTGATCAGATCGCTCATATCCCAATTGTGCCCCATCGGCACGAGAAGGCCACCGGCACCTTCCAGGACGACGCAGGGATATCGCGCGGCCAGTTGCTCGTACCGCCGGACGATTTCACTGAGGTCAATGACCCGGCCTTGCGCCTCAGCGGCAGAATAGGGAGCCACGGGCATGGGAAACCGGTAGGGCGAGACCAGGTCGAGCGAATCGTTTGCAGCAGCGGCCGCCATCAACCGAGCGGCGTCGCTCTCATCCGAGGAACCAGCATCCACGCCGGTTTCGACCGGCTTCATCACGCCGACCCGATGCCCCAGCTGAGCGAGCCGCCGGACCAATGCGGCAGACACGAGCGTCTTGCCGACTCCCGTATCCGTCCCTGTCACAAACACGCCCTTCATCAAGCTCACTCCTGTTCCGTCTCCAGAGCTCGCCGGCTGATTAAAGGATCCGGCTGTCCAAATTGATGATCTGTCCCGACAAGCCCGGGAGCTGCGCGAGGTGACAGATCGTTCGGCTCACATCCTCTAGATTCGAGAGCCGTCCCAGCACATGATCATTCAGCTGTTCCGGGGCAGGAAAAGCCTCACCGGCCAGCGCGGTGGGCTGCCACCCTGGGCAGATCAGATTCACGCGGATATTGTGCGGCCCCCATTCGCGTGCGGCGGTCTGCACGAGACCCACAAGCCCGGCCTTCGAGGCCGCATAGGCAGCCTGACCGCTCGTTCCATGCCATCCGGCATAGGACCCGATCACCATGATCGATCCCGCGCCCTGCTTCATCATCACCGGCGCCGCCGCCGCCATGCATCGATAGGTTCCGGTGAGGTTCGTGTCGATCATGCGGAGCCATTCGTCCTCGGGACAACGCAGCACGAGATGGCTGGAGGCAACGCCGGCATTGCACACCAGCACATCGAGTCGGCCTTGCCGCTCCTGCACCGCATCGATCATCGCCTGAATCTCCAGACGTGACCGGATATCCGCCTGGTACACGGCGCCCTCTCCTCCGCAGAGAGAGAGGTAGCGCAAGGTCTCTTCGGCTGCCTCCTTGTGAATACGGTAGTGCACGCCGATCCACAGGCCGGTGCGGGCAAAGGCCAGGCACAAGGCGCGGCCGATCCCGCCGGACCCGCCGGTGACCAATACCGTCCGGCGTTCGCGGGTAGCAGGAGAACCAGGGATCTGTGGTTCTGGTTGCACGGCGAGCGATTATGCGAGCCGCGCGGAGAGAAGGCAAGGCGGGAGGAGCCGGCTTGCCGCGGAAGTGCCGGTATGGTACCGTGATTTTTTTGACTGGAGGACAGCCGGAATGGTTCAGAACCTGATTCGCTCAACCTTGATTGCAGTGGGCATCCTCGGATCCGCGGCCATCCTCATGGGACAAGACCAGGCCTCTGCCACCGAAGCAGGGCAGGCCATCGCACAATCCGCAGACTATTTTCCGGACACGGTCGGCACCCGCTGGCAATATCGCGGGCAGATCTCTGAAGGCCCGCTGCAGACGATCGAGAATAAGTACTTTAGCAACGTCTCCTCGGTGACCGGCACCCGCACCTTAAAGGGCGGCCTGGTCGTCACCGTGTTTCACGATACCAACCCCGGCAACCATGGTCCTTCGGACAGTTTCTACCGGCGCGATGCAGCCGGCGTCGTTTATTACGGCTCCGAACCGGGCACGCCGCTGGAGAGGCAACTGACGCCCTATCAGATCATTCGCTTCCCGATGAAAGTCGCCCAATCGTTTCAACAGTTCAACCGCACCGATATCGACTTTGGCAGCGATATCGACGGAGACGGCACCAACGAAAAGGTGGATGTAGAGGGGCTGTCTACGGTCCTCGGCCAGGAGTCGATTACCGTGCCGGCCGGCACGTATCCCGATGCGGTGCGCGTGGAAGCGAAGATGACGCTGAAGATTCGCCTCTCCTCGGTCGATCGAACGGCGGTCGGCACGGATGTGATGACAGCCTGGTTCGCCAAAGGCGTAGGACTGGTCAAGTATATCGAACGGCAGGAATTGGCGGCCCTCAAAGACGACCGCGGAAACATCACCGACATCACAGAAGAGCTGGAAGAGGTCAGCGTGAAGTCGGCGCCTGGGCTACAGGGTCGGCACGAATCCGCGCCGGAGGGTTTGCTCGCTGACGACGCGAGCCACCAGAAATTGTTTCAGGTACTCTTCGCCCCCGGCCTTCGCGCCTACGCCAGATAGCCGGTGCCCGCCGAATGGCTGGCGTCCGACTAAGGCGCCGGTGATCGAGCGGTTGATGTACAGATTCCCGACATCGAATGCCTCACGGGCCTGCGCGATGTGTCGTGGACTCCGCGAATAGAGTCCGCCGGTCAGCGCGTAGGCCGTGCCATTCGCATAGTCCAACGCCTGCTCGAACGAGGCGGCCCGCAGCACAGCCAGAATCGGACCGAAAATCTCTTCCTGCGCCAGCCGGTGCGTCGGTTCGATGTCCGCGATCACGGCTGGACCAACCGTATGACCAGGCCCTTCCGCCGACCGGTCCACCAGCACCCGGCCTTCACGCCGCCCGATCTCGAGATAGTCCAGAATGCGTTGTTTCGCGCGCGCATCGATCACCGGGCCCACTTGCGTCGCGGGATCGTCTGCCGGGCCGATGCGAAGACTCATCACCGCATCGGCGAGCCGTTCGACAAACGCCTCGTGAATCGAGTCCACCACGATCACCCGTGAGCAGGCCGAACATTTCTGGCCCGCATACCCGGTGAACGACTGCACCACGCCGGTCACCGCTTCATCGAGATCAGCCGTCTCATCGACAATAATCGCGTTTTTCCCACCCATCTCGGCGATGACCCGTTTCACGAAGCGTTGTCCCGCTTGCTGGACTCCCGCGGCCTGCATGATGCCCAGCCCCACATCCTTCGATCCGGTAAAGGCAATCGTCCTCACCGCCGCCGAGGTGACCAACTCGCGACCCAGTTCAGGCCCGCCCGGAACATATTGCAGCAGCCCCTTCGGCACACCGGCCTCGAGCATGATCTGCGCCAATTGATAGCCCAGCGCCGGGGATCGTTCAGAGGGCTTGAACAGAACCGGATTGCCTGCGACCAGGGCCGCCGCGACCATGCCGGTCGGTATCGCCAGGGGAAAATTCCACGGCGCAATCACCACCGTCACGCCGCGCGCACTCCAGCAGACCTCGTTCAGTTCACCGGGATAACGGCCCAAGCGAGGCGGGGGATCGAGTCGCGCCATTTCGCCGGCGTAATATTCCAGAAAGTCGATCGCCTCGGCCACATCGGCGTCGGCCTCGCGCGAGGGCTTGCCTTCCTCGAACACTTCCCACGCGGCCAGATCCCATCGGCGATCCCGCATCAGGGCTGCAGCTTTCCGCATCACCGCGACACGGTCGGCAACCGGCCGTCCACTCCAGGCCTCCGCATGGGCCTCGGCAATCTTCATGAGCGCCGCGACATCGGCCGGCTGATAAGTCTGCACCACCGCCACTCGTTGATCCGGCCGGCTGGGGTCATAGGTCGACAAGTCAGGCCCAGTCGGAAGATGGACGGCCAGCGGTGACACGTCGAGTCGTTCCCCCAAGTGCGTGCGGCGGCGATCGATCGCATTGACCATGGCCGCACGGACCGACGCACGCGAAAAATCGGCGACCGGTTCATTCACGAATTCAGTGGATGACGTGTAGGGGGAAGACTTGTGCTCCACCGGCGCGGACGATGTGGGTTGAGACAGCGCGCCATCAGGTGGCGCTAACAACAACGACAGCGGCTGCGACTCAACATATTCTTTCCGCAGGAAGGATTCATTAGACGTGTTTTCCAACAAGCGGCGGACAAGATAGGCCATGCCGGGCAGGAGTTCGCCGACCGGCGCATAGAGCCGCAGGCGACGACCACGGTCGCTCATCGCATGCTGGAACGGTTCCGCCATGCCGTAGATCATCTGATATTCCCAGACCGCCGGCGGCAGGCTCAGCGCCTCCGCCACCGCTTCAATCACGGCCAGGCTACGGAGATTGTGCGTGCCGAAAGCCGGCCTGATCAGGTGTGACTGTTCCAGCAACACACGAACCAGCGATTCATAATTCACATCGGTCTGGGACTTCTGTTCGAACAACGGCATCGGCCAACCACGCTGACGATACCGGATGGCGTCGGAATCCCAGTAAGCGCCCTTCACCAGGCGGATCGTCATCGGCACCGCCCGCTGTTTCGTCCAGGCCAGCAAGCGCTGGACATCATCCCCGGTGTCGGTACGGTACGCCTGCAGCGCGATGCCCGCATGGGGAAACGTGCGGTACGGCTCCTCCTCAAACAGGCGCATGAAAATGGAAACAATCAGGTCCTTCGTTTCCGCCTGTTCCATATCGAAAATGATGGAGGCGGGGAGCGTGGAGGCGATATTGAGCAATGGTCTCAAGCGGCCGGCTACCGCGCGGTAACTGCTCTCGGCATCGATCGGATCGAGCTGCGAATAGAGCGCCGAAATCTTGACCGACAACTGCACACGAGGGAGCGGCCCGAGATGATCCCGCTCAAGCAGCGGCGAGGGCGGCCAGGCCGCACACAGGTTGCCGAGAGTTCGCAAGGCGGCCAGGCAGCGATCCCGGTACGCATCGGCCTCCCGTTCGTTCACGCTCGCTTCGCCCAGCAGATCCACGGAAAAGGCCCGCCCATCGCTCCATAATTTCTGCAGCGCCGGCACCGCCTGCTTGATCGACGCGCCGGCGATGAAGCTGGTCGCCATCTGCTCTACTTGATGCCGGATCGCCTTGCCACTGAGGGTCGCGCCCAGCTTCGTAGAGGCAAGTGCCTTGAGTCCCCACTGCGCGCCGAAGAGATGCCCGCTCATCTCCCCGAAATACTCTTCCGCCAGACGCACCACCTGGGCATCATCGCGGAGCGACGGCAACACATCGATGAAGCGAAACAGCTGCGCCTTGAAAGCCGGATCTTTCATCGCCAGGTTAATCGCCGCCTGCGACCACCAACGAGAATCGAACAAACCGGGTGACAGTCCGCTGGAACGGCGGGCCAAATCCTCACCGATGGCACGAATACGGGGTTCAAGCAGGGAAGGGTCGAGAGTCATGCGGGCCTCCCGGACGACGTGAAGAGCTCTTTCCTGCAGTATACACCGCGCCTCGATGCTTGAGAATTTAGCTGTCGGTTCAACAACGCCCGTGATTCTCCGATTAATACGGGCCAAAGAGCAGCAGGCATACTCACAGAAACCGCAATAGCCCGCATCGGCCTCTGCCAGAAGCGCAGCCACCAGGTGACTCTACAGGCATTAGGGCCAAATAGCCCTCTTGTGGCATCTACCAATTTCCGCTATCTGATGTTCTTCTTTATCCCAACTCAGGATCGACAGGGCTACGCGCAAGACGGACATTTGATGGAGTTGTGCCGCTATGTGGTGCTGAAGCCCATCCGCGCGAAGCTGGTCACAGCTCCACGACTGGGGTTGGAGTAGTTACCGAGGCACGGCGGAGGACACAGACTGTCCTCTGTTTCTGACAGCCGACTGGATCTGGGCACAGTTCGGCCGATAGGTGTCATCAGCGCAGGCTCGCTATCAACAGTTCGTCGCCGAAGGGAAGGAGGGCCCGACGCCCTGGGAGAAGGTGCAGGGACAGATCTATGTGGGGTCGGAGGCCCTTCGTGGCTCGCCACCAGCCGGTATCGGTTGATCGCGGAGGTGCCCCGCCGGCAGACCCAGGCCCAACGCCCCTCGCTCGCCCACTTGTTTCCGGAAAGGGATGGACAAAAAAGGGGTCGGGAGTCTTTTTGTGACAGCTCGTCACGTCGCTGGTAGAAGGGTGGGATGCCGCGCCGTCCTCGTCTGGCTGTGGGAGATTTGGCCTATCATGTTCTGAACCGCCGGGTCGGGCGCTTACCCTTGTTTGAGCAGCCGGGGGATTATGCGGCCTTTGAGACGATTCTCGCGGAGGCCGCGGGTCGAACCCGAATTCGTCTCGCCGCCGATTGTCTGATGCCAACTCATTGGCACTTGTTGCTCTGGCCCCGTCATGACGAGGAACTCTCGGAAGTGGTGCGCTGGATCACGGTCACCCATACCCAACGCTGGCATGCCCACCGGAAGACGGCGGGCACCGGGCCGGTGTACCAGGGGCGGTTCAAGTCGTTTCCCGTTCAGACGGATGAGCACTTTCTGACCGTTGTGCGGTACGTCGAGCGCAATGCGCTACGGGCCAAGCTCGTGAGTCGGGCGGAAGACTGGCGGTGGGGGAGTTTGTGGCGGCGGATCCAAGGAGATCCGGAACTGTCGGCGTGGCTGAGCGACTGGCCCATCGAGCGACCGCGAGACTGGGTGGCACGAGTCAACCGGCCACACACGGCGTCGGAACTCGAGTCGTTGCGCCTGAGTGTGCAACGAGGGCGTCCCTTCGGTGAGGAGGCCTGGGTAGACCGGATGGCGAAGCGATTTGGGATGGAGTCGACGGTGCGGCCACGCGGACGGCCCAGAGGCTCCTGAATAAAGACTCCCGACCCCTTTTATCGATCTAGCCTTCACCATCTCCAATCTCTCTGGCTATGCCGATCGAGACCACCCACAACCTGATCGAGCAGATTCTTGCGAAATGGGCAGGGGCGATAGGGGAGGACTATCCGGGGTACAAGGGGCATGTGTATCGCCTGTTCAATTACTGCCTAGCGTTGCGCCCCTGCACCAAAGAAGACAGGACAAAGGTAGCCATCGCGGCCTGCTTTCACGATCTCGGTCTGTGGTCCCACCACACGCTCGACTACATTCCGCCTGCGGTTTCCCACGCAACCGAATACCTGTCCACTACGGGGCGGCAGGCGTGGGTTGAAGAGATTGCCCTGATGATCGGTATGCATCACAAGGTGCGCGCCTACACCGATCGCCAGTACCCGCTTGTTGAGCTGTTCCGAAAGGGCGACCTGGTTGATGTGTCGTGGGGCCTGGTCCGTTATGGCATTCCCCGATCGTATATCACGGTCGTGCAGCACCATTTTCCCAACCAGGGCTTTCACAAATTTCTCATGCGCAACGGCGCAGCATGGTTGGTGACGCATCCCTTCAACCCCGCGCCTTTCATGAGATGGTAGCGTAGACTGCACCATTTCAGCTGATCCTGATTGAACCGCCACCTGACCATCATCGCCGCCCGTCGGCGAGTGGCATCAGCCACAGCGCTTCTCCTCTTGAAAATCTGAGGGCGGCTCCGTTACAGTGCGCCGTTTGCCTTCACCAATACCTTAAGTCTGGCGGTGCACTGTGGCGATGAGTTGCGCACAGGTTCCGAAGGAGTACGATGGCCGACTCATCCACACAATCCGTCTGCTGGGGCACCGTCGCCCTGTTCACCGCGCTCACGATCCTCACCTTCGTCGGCGTGCCGCTCTTCGCCTATTACTATGACTACACCGTCCTGGATTGGACGCTGCTGGCCATCCTCTACGTCGTCACCGGCATGGGCATCACGGTGGGCTACCACCGCATGATCACGCACCGCAGCTTCGAGAGCCGTCGCTGGATCAAGATCTGCCTGCTGGTCATGGGAGGATGGGCCGTGCAGAATTCCGCCTTGCTCTGGTGCGCCGACCATATCCGCCACCACGCGCATACGGACGAAGAAACCGATCCGTACAACGCGAGCAAAGGCTTCTGGCACAGCCATGTCGGCTGGTTGTTCATCGACACGCCGTATCGTGAGGATCGGTTCGCCGCGAAATTACGGACGGACCCGCTCATTATGTGGCAACACCGGTATTACTGGGCCATCGTCGGCTCGGGTCTCTTGTTGCCCTTTGCGGCCGGGTATCTAAACGGCGGATTCATGAGCGGCCTCGGATGTTTCTTACTCGCCGGCGTGTTACGGACCGTCCTGGTCTTGAACTCCACATTCACCATCAACTCCCTTTGCCACATGGTCGGCACCCAACCGCACGGCACGCAGGACAGCAGCCGGGATAGTTGGCTGATTTCGTTCATCAGCTTCGGCGAGGGGTACCACAATTACCATCACACCTATTCGCACGACTATCGAAACGGATCGAAATGGTACAACTTCGATCCGTCCAAATGGTTGATCTACTCGCTCTCGCTGGTGGGGCTGACCTATAACCTCCATCGAGAACGCACGTAACGGACGGTGAAACCGCCGGCCAGCAGGGTTCTCGCATCGCTCCGATCCTCAACGCACCCCTGCAGGTACGCCTCGGCCCTTCGCTCTTTGCGGCCGCGCTCGACAGACTTTTTGACCCTCCTCTCAGCGTAGGCCTCTCATATCGCGGACCTCTTTTACCTACGCCTGCTCTGCGCCTACTGACCCATTTCTTTTCGCCGCGGCGTTAGCTTAATATGCGAGAAACCCGCGTAATCCGACCGGACCTGCGGGGTGGAGGAGGCATCACTATGGCAGAAGAACCAGGCGGCGCACCGCACCAGGACGAAGCGGCCGCCCGACCCAATATTATTCCCGGAGTCAAACACGTCGTCGCCGTCAGCAGCGGCAAGGGCGGCGTCGGCAAATCCACGGTCTCCGTCAATCTGGCCGTCGCCCTTGCGCTCACCGGCGCCAAGGTCGGCTTGCTGGATGCCGATATCTACGGCCCCAACATCCCGATGATGATGGGCGTCGAGAAAACCCCTGAGCAGAAAGACGGCAAGATCGCGCCGGCGGAAAGCCACGGCGTCAAGCTGATCTCGATGGGATTTTTCGTGCCGGAAGACACAGCCGTCGTGTGGCGAGGCCCGATGGTGCACACGGCGATTCAGCAACTGTTCCGCGATGTGTTATGGGGCGAGTTGGATTATTTGTTGATCGACCTGCCTCCAGGCACGGGTGACGCGCAGCTCACCCTGACGCAGCTCGTGCCGCTGTCCGGCGCCGTCACGGTGACCACGCCGCAGGAAGTGGCGTTGCACGATGTGCGCAAGGGCATGATGATGTTCCAGAAGGTGAACGTGCCGCTCCTCGGCATCGTGGAGAACATGAGCTTTTTCGTCTGCGGCCATTGCGGCGAACGGACGGAAATTTTCTCTCATGGCGGCGGAGAGCGGGCGGCGGAGAAACTGGGGATTCCTTTTCTCGGCCGGGTTCCTATCGATCCCGTCATCCGCGCCGGCGGCGATACCGGCAACCCGATCGTGGTCGCCAAACCCGAGTCGCCCCAAGCGCAGGCGTTTCGCGACATCGCGGCAAAACTGGCCGCAGCGTTGCAAACGGGCGGCGCGTCGGCGACAAAGAGCCGCATCGAAAGTTTATTGGATAAAATCAAACGGCCGGCGGCCGAGCGGAAGCCGGACTAGGACGAGTGACGCACTCAGGGAGGATGTATGGGCGAGTTGATCAGAATTGCAGGAACCGCCGACGTGAAGCCGGGAGCCGGTATGGTCGCGGAAGTGAATGGAAAAGCCATTGCGGTCTTCAATGTGGACGGCACCTTTTATGCCATCGATAACACCTGCGTGCATCGCGGCGGCCCGCTGGGCGAAGGCGATGTGGTCGGGAATGTCGTCGCCTGTCCCTGGCACAACTGGGAATTCAATGTGAAAACCGGCGCCTGCATCAATAACCCGTCGGCCAAGGTGACGGCCTATGAAGTTACGGTCGAGGGCACCGATATTAAAGTCCGGCTGTGATGCAGGGACGCGCCGTGCGCGACGTCGCCACAGCACAATGATCATGTCGACACCTTAGTGAATGGAGGCTCCAATGGCGGACAATCAGCTGACCCCGAAACACATCGAGATCGCCGAAACCTTCGTGCGGCTCTATGTTTTTCTGACCCAGTACATCGACCGCTGTGAAGATGAAGCCGCGCGGAAGGAATATCCGGAAGCGGAACTCCAAAAACATCTGGGCGAGACCCGCGCCAAGATGGTGGATATTTTGAAGGTGAATCCCGTCGTGAAGGGCAAGGTGGAAAAGGAATGCGAACGCGTCCTCGCGCTCGGGAGCAAATGCCTGATGGGGGGAACGGAAAAGGTCGCCGCGTTGGATGTGTTGGGGGCGGAACGCGTGATCCTCAAGAATAAGACCATTGCGCTCAGCGACCTGCTGGCCGTCTATCGCGCGTTGTAAATCCAATGCCGGAGCCGGCTGGAGAGAAACACCAACTCGCCGGGTTCGACGCCAGGGAGCGAGGGTTCAATCGCCCCGTGGAGTTGGTGCGGACCGCGGCCGGCTACCAGGCGAGGTTGCGGTACGAATCCACGCACCTCGTCACTCCTGATGCGCCCAGCGCAGCTGAAGCGCTCCAGCACATGATCCGGCTGCTGCAGGAACAGGGCTACACGCAATTGCGCAGCCAGCAGAGCTACCGCGACGGCCTCTATCTCGGCTCGCAGGAGCTCTGGGTGGAATACGCAGACCCGCAGCCGGAGCCGGAGATCGGCCTGCTGGGCTTGATGAAGAAATGGCTGGGACGTTCACCCGGCTGATGTCCCGTTGCGCCTTGCCTCGGCAGATTGACAGGTTCCGACTCCGCGCCTATAGTCGGTCGGGATCATGGACGTTCCGCCGCGAGCGCCATCCCTCATCCATTTCTGATCCCGTTCGGGGACATCAACGATGATCTGGCTGTACCTCTTACCCTTCACCTTCCTCGTGCTGTTCGACCCGAACCCGGTTGACGCAAAGATTTACAGCTGCGAAGGCCCGGACGGCGGCACCCTGCTGACGGATCAGCCGAAGGGCAAACGCGGGTGCACCGTCGTCAAGACGCCATCGCCGTCCCCTCCCGGCGGATTCACGCCACCGGTTGAAGAGGCGCCGGCACCTCCGTCTGACTTGCAACCCAACACGTTTCTGCCGTCGCAGCCGGTCTCGCCGATCCATCAGCCCAATCCGCACCAACTCGGCTCGAATGATCAGCCCCAACCGTCCACCGGCTCACAGGCAGGCGGGGAGAAGGGCGCGCCGGAAGCCCAACGCTGCTCGCCGCGCGTGAACCCACTGAATCCCTTCGCCGGTATGAATTGCTTGCCCATGGCCGACGAAACTAAAAAACCGTAGCCTATTTTCACGTCACACAATAGGTTCGGTTAGAACGACTCCTGCCTCCCTGACTTTCCATCAGCCATTACGCCTTTCCCTTTCACATTATTCTCTCAGCCGCTGCTGAGGTGCTGACGGTTCGTCCCCACCATTGACACCGCGCCCCGCTCGGTGTAACCATTGGTTACATCAAAAAAGATGCCATCATGGATCGCGACATCGTCTGTCTCCAGATTCCGTCGTTCGAGATCGTGCTCGCGCGGACTCATGAAGTTTCATTGCGTCACCGGCCGGTCGCCCTGGCGCCGACCCATACGCCGCGCAGCCTGGTGCTGGAAGTCTCGCAGGAAGCCGTCGACGAGGGCATCCAGCCGGGCATGCCTCTCGAACTGGCCCGGCAATTGTGTCCACGCCTTCGTGTGATCCCGCCGGACTCGGCGAGAACGCAGGCGGCGCATCGCGAATTGCAACAGGCGATCATGCCCTTCGCGCCTGTGTGGGAATCCATCCGTCCCGGCTCGCTCTTTCTGGATCTCACCGGCACACAACGGCTCTTCGGACGTCCGATTGAAGCTCCCCGCAGCAAGCTGCGGGGTATCACAGAACTAAAACATTCGGAGCTGTCGGAGATTCTCGCGAGGTTGCCCTTGTCGCCGCACGTACTGTTCCACCGTCTGCCAGTTCGCCCGCTCGCC
>WBZQ01000666.1_pt1 | contig 25927 bp, 26 predicted proteins | sample 5204251 | NCBI WGS metagenome assembly WBZQ01 (sample SAMN12412402, study PRJNA552823) | activated sludge metagenome | isolation source: activated sludge from nitrification reactor of wastewater treatment plant... | place: USA: Virginia | collected 2017-09
TGCTGAAACACAAATCGCAAATCAACTCCTGAGTGTTGGCAGTGGTTCGTCTTTCGGCACAAATTTTAGTGCGATGCCATTGTTGCACCAGCGCTCTCCACGTGGAGGTGGGCCATCGCTGAATACATGGCCTTGGTGACCTCCGCAGCGCGCGCAGTGATATTCCCTGCGGGGCCAAATTGCCTTGAAGTCGATTTTAGTTGCCATGTGCCCGGCAATCGGCTGGGTAAAACTGGGCCAACCCGTCCAGCTTTCATATTTATGCGCGCTTTCAAACAATGGCAAATAGCAGGCGGCGCACACAAAGGTACCTTCGCGTTCCTCATAAACCAGATTGCTGGATTCCGGGCGCTCAGTGGCTTCTTTAAACAGGATTTGATAAGCTCTGGGTGAGAGTAATTTGCGCCACTCTTCATGGGGTTTGTTAAGGGGTGTTATAGGACTGTCTGCTTTGCCAATCGCTGGTGAGCGCAAGCATGCCGGAATCAGTGGAAATACCGCTGCCACGGCAAGCGCTTGTAACACAGTGCGTCGTTTCATGAAATCTTCTCCAAATTTACCAGGGTGATCGTGCGCTGACTTATGTGCGCGTCATCAACCTGAAATACCGAATCGTTTGCTTCAATTATAATTTATCCAGAAGTATCCGAATGATACTCACCGGAGAAACATTTTTGATATGACCCGGCAATGTTTTGCCCAAGTAAAAGCGCTGATTGATATGAAAATCTGAATCAGAAACAATCGCATTCTTCTGGCTCGCTGAGAGCTTGTCAAAGTTGCTCAGGAAAGAAAGTGGTTGGAGTGTCATCGGTGGCTATTGCTTTTTGACATGCGACTTGAAACTCGACAACTCCATCCACAGCGGCCTTGTCTTGCGCCCGATTTCGAGTTACCAGATTTATCCGTCTTGGTGAGCCATTTAACTCAACGAGTTAGCTGGCTTAAAGCTCTGGTTACACTAAAAACACTACTCTTTATGACTGAGTGGCACTGTTTTAATACTTGGCAAGCATTTCAAGTGATTGATTTATATACCTACGATTCTAAGTTATGTTTAGTAATCAGTATGTCGATACCGCTAATATTATGGATACGAAAGCTTCACTCTTGTGCCCGAAATTAAGACAGACTGCCATGCCAACCTGAAATAGCAGGATATAGGCAATCAGCTTTCCCAAAAATCAAAATTATTCAATTCAAAATCAAATAGCTACTTATTGAGCGTGACAATGATCAATAGTAAACTAAATCTGAACTAATCCAGCTAAAGTGGTGAATTCTCGATGCTGCTTTACCTGCAAAATACTACTTTGCATGAACATCTAGTTTTTGTGGTGTAAGGCGATACCCCATTGCATTCATAATTGCATTAATACTTTCAAATTTAGGATTGCCATTTTCTGATAATGCCTTTTGTATACCGTTTCGCGTAATCCCTGTTTCCTGAGCTAATGCTGAAACACCTTTAACACGAGCGATCATACGTAATTGAGCAAACAAAGCGGCAGTACACCCATCCTTCGCGTATTCCTCGAAAGCAGTGGCGAGATATTCGTCAATCTCGTCGGGATGAGTACGGTAATACTCTTCTTCACTTTCATCCAACGTTTTGTAAGTACGTTCTTTAGCCATTATTTTTATAATCCTTCCAATATTCCTTAGCATTTCTGATATCTTGGCTCTGACTGTCTTTATCATCACCACATATAAGAATCACCAGCATGCTCGCCATCTTAAACAAAGGGGGGACAAAAATGATTTTATGTAATTTCAATATTAACAATTTATTTGTTCGCTACAAATTTGGACATTCTTACCCAGGAGATCGTACCGGTAAAAGCACAACCGAAAATAAGGATTTTGGATACTTGCCTTTATATCAAAAAGGAAGCTTTGAGATCTTTAATGAAACACAGCGCAAACTGGCTGTTCTCGCACTTACACAAGGAGGAAGCATATATCCCGATGTTATCTGTTTCCAGGAAGTAGAAAGCATCATTGCACTTCGTGGATTTAATGAACAGTTCTTAAATTCCGCCTATCAGCATACACTTGTTATTGATTCTCGAGATTTTCGTCAAATTGATGTAGGAATATTGTCCAAATACCCGATCATCGGTATACGTTCCTATATGGATGACAAAACAGGGGAAGATTACATTTTCAGTCGTGATTGCCTAGAAGTAACAGTACAAACCCCGAAGAAGAATGAACTGACATTCTTCATTAATCACTTCAAATCAAAACTTGTGTCAGGCAAAACAAAGGAAGAGCGTCAAAAAGCAAGCAACCAAGCAAGCGCAAAACGTGAGCTTCAAGCAAAAACGGTATCAAAGATTATAAAAGATCGATTTCCTGATAGTAGCTTTGATAAAAAATATTTTGCTGTTCTTGGTGATCTTAATGATACGCCTAGCGCCCAGGAGCTTGCTCCTCTTGTTAAGAAATCAAACCTAATCGATGCTTTCTCTGAAGGAAAAATAGATAAGATTGATCGCTGGACACATTACTATAAAAGTGAGGGAACTATATCGCAACTGGATCATGTACTCCTTTCTCCAGCACTAGCAAAGAAACTCAAGAAAGTAGAAATCGAGCGAAGAGGCATAGGATTCAGAAGCATATCAAAGAAAGATGGCAATATTCTTTTGCCACGAAATGTAAAATTGATACAGTTCGACGATGACTTGTCTCCCCTTTTTGTTGATTTTCAGTTTGAACGCTTTGACGAAATCAGCGTAGAAAATATTGCATCAGACCATTGTCCTGTATTTCTCAAATTAGATATTGACTAAAGTCATATCTAAATATATTTACACTCATTATGGAATCTTCTATTTTAGAACATGACAAATCTGACGATTATCGGCGAGTGTTGGTGAGCACTGACAGAATTAATATTAATAAGAACAGTATGTTACAGGGAATATTAACCATAATATCAGCTATCTGAATCAGTCATTTACACACATAGCGTGACAATGATTACAGTAAAAAATACGCACCTATTTCCGAGATAAGGAATCATTACATAAAACACAACTAATTGTTTTAATAGTAGTTTGCTACTAGTTACAGATCGAAACTAATTAAGCGCTTTCCAATTTACCTGTTTTAGTAGTCACCGCGATGACCACTTGCATAAAGTCTTAATCGAATAGCGCTGTAGCCGCCTTATTTTTATTTGCCTTTTCTCACTCTTACTTCAGCCTGATAATCAGTAAGCACAACAACTATGATGATGATACCCATCGCAATGTAAAAATTCCTTGCTAAATCTTCATCTGAAAAATTAAGAATAAAGGGTACAGCTATCAACAAGGGGCCAACTATGCGCTCAATCCAGCCATGAACGGTAAATGGAATTAGCTTTACTACCCCAAAAGGAAAATCAGAAGCCAGGGTAACAATCAAATGTACTACAGCAAGACTATAGGCAAGTATTGCTGATATCTGACCCAATCCTAAAAGTGTAGGAGCAAGTAAAAAAATAAAGACCGTCAAAAAATCAAGACCGTCAAAAAATCAAAATAGCCATGTATACGCGGTGAGATCACTTTCATGTAAATGCTCCTGTATTAAAATTTTGGTCACTCCAATAGTTACCATGATCAATAAATTAATACAGCACAATCATTGATGTCTGTTATCTACAAAACAAATTTACAAATATTTCATTTCGTACCAAGTTATTGAGGGTACTAAAATCCGCAAAAATCATGAAGAGCAGCATCATTAATACAAATCTGATCGCGCGTATAATCAAGCATTCCGCGATTTCTGAAATCATTCAAAATCGTACTTACAACAGAGCGGCTTGCTCCCACTAAATCCGCTACTTCCTGTTGGGTTAAATGGATTTCCAAGGTATACCCATGAGTACATCGCATTCCAAACATCTCAGCTAATTCTAATAATGTGGTTATAACGCGTATTTCAACGGGTTGAGTCAGAATTGTTCTTAATTTGCGTTCTACTCTCTGCTTCCGGGCATACATGTCTTCGATGACATACCAAGCCAACTCTGCCTGATGAAACATCATTGCTTTAAAATCGCTATATGCTATTCGATAATAATTAACTTCACTCAATGCTTGCGCAGTCTCATCTATTTCCTGATCGGCAGAATTATTCTGGAAACAACCAATGACATCCCCTCTTCTAAGTAGATCAATAGTAACTTCACTGCCCTGCTTCGTTAAATGAGAGAGTTTAACAATACCACTTTTTATCCAGAATAAATCGGAACAACGATCACCCTGACGGTAAAGAAAAGTTTTTTCTGGCATATTAACTTCCAGAATGGAAGGATAGTCCTTCTGTAACTGATTCGTGTCACGTTTAAAAAATTCGTTAATCAGCCTAGATTTAGCTTCGTGCGCTATAGATTGCATTTTCAATTCCATTGAAATCCAACAGTACTTAATTATGCAATAATTTGGCTGCTCGACAAGCTTAGAAATTAGTACAAAATAGGGCGTGACAAGTCTGATGATTATTGGCAAGTGTTGGCGAGCACTGGCGAGATTAATATTAATAAAAACAGTTGGATATTACACCTGTTAATCCGCAGGTCCCAGGTTCGAGCCCTGGTCGGGGAGCCATAAAGGAGGAAAACAAAAAATGCGCATGGTTGATGTTCTGATAATTCAAGCGGATTGCTTTATCAGAGACTCAGCCGAAATACCTAGTTCCTGGTATGGTTTCTCGATAATTCTTAATGTTAGGGCGCGTTTTCGATTTAGAACTTCATAGACGCGGTTGCTTTTTCCAATCATGGGTTCTAAATCTTTGACAGTTTTAGGCCTTTTTGTTCCATTTCAAATTTAATGGCTTCGACAGGATCGGGCAGGTCGAGCGGGGAGTGTTTACGCTCGTAGGCTCCGATCAATGTGACAAGAATATCCAGTTTCTCTCCTTCCGGCGTATTGGATTCGGCCATCATCAGGGATTCTACTTCCTTTAGTGCTTCGCGGTAATCGGTATCAGTTTTGATGGGGTTAATGTTCGTGTTGGATTGTTTTCAGTATTAAATCGTTTGTGCATCGATCCGGTCATATTGGGTATGTGTGTCTATGAAGCGGGTATATACGATGCTATAAGCATAGCTAATCCATATCATCAGTCGGTATTTATTCTCGGCAATATTGAAAACAGCTCTACCGTTTCTCAGGATGCTGGCGTTTCTGAAATCTGCTTTGACTGACTTCTGCAGGTGTTGTCCAGTTAGCCTTTAATGCATGCCTGTACCAAGCAAGGAGGGGCTGAATAGCATCGGCATGAGATGGATCATTTTCCCAGAATGCTTTCAACGTCGACAGAGCGATAATTTTCATAGATAGAATAAAAATCCTATTATGGGACTTTGACAACTACTTTGATTAATCAGAGATTCTGCGACTGATTGATTTGCTCGCACAGGGTTTCGATAGCACTGGATTCGCTACGTACCCGGAAGAAAGTGCCTTCATTGTCTGAGCGTTCTTCTAGTACTTGGCAGCTCGTGAAAATTTGTCCGCGGAGTTGCTGGGCCGACCAAGGCAGGAAAAACTCGGTTTCAATCAGATGCTGTTGGAAAAGTTCGACAATTTTTTGGTGAAGCTTTGCGACATCATTGGGGCGGCGTGCGCTCATGACGATGCAATCTGGATATCGCATTCGTAAAGCCGCTTCACATTCGGCCTGTGCTGTCGCATCGCCGACATGATCGATCTTGTTGAATACGCGGATGCGCGATACGTCATTCGCGCCGATTTCCTCAAGCACTTGTTGGGTGACTTCGAGTTGGCGCTCAAATCCGGGATCGCTGGCATCGATGACATGGAGTAGCAAAGAGGCATCCAGTGCTTCATCCAGTGTGGACTTGAACGAGGCGACGAGTCCGTGCGGCAGGTTTTTGATGAATCCGACCGTGTCGCTGACGAGCACGCGAGGTACACTTTCCGGATGGAGCGCCCGCACGGTGGTATCCAGCGTGGCGAAGAGCTTATTGGCGACCAGTACTTCGCTACCGGTCAACGCCCGCATCAGGGTAGATTTGCCAGCGTTGGTATAGCCGACCAATGCCACGCTGGCAAGTCCCTGGCGTTCTTGCCGCCGTGCGCGCTGTATTTTGCGTTCGGCCTCCATCGCGATGATTTCTTGCTGAAGTTCGGCGATACGGTCACGGATCTTGCGTCGATCTAGCTCGGTGTGCGATTCGCCAGCGCCCCGTCCACCCGTGCCACTGCGTTGCCGTCCTTGCGGCCCAGCAAGTTTGGCTGCTTCGCGCAAGCGCGGTGCCATGTAACCGAGGTGTGCAATTTCCACCTGGGCACGCGCAGCACGAGAACGTGCATTACGGTGAAAAATTTCGAGAATGACCATGGTGCGATCCATTACTTCGCAACCGACCTCGTTTTCAAGGTTACGCGCCTGTGAAGGTGAGATCTCGTGATCGACCAGGAGGATACTAATGTCCTGGCCGTCAGGATGGGTAGGTATTCCCTCGAATTCGGCAGATTGGCGATCATGGTTCACAAAGCAACGAATTTCCTCTCGCTTGCCGGTGCCAAGGTAAGCGGTTGTGTCGAAGCTGGAGCGTTTTTGCACAAACGTGTGGATAACCTGATAACCCAGCGTTTTTGCCAGTTCTCGCAGCTCAGTCAGTGATGCTTCAAATTCAATGTCATTCACATTGGGCAGTTGAACGGCTGCCACGATGGCGAGCCTGGATTTTTCTTTCATTTCTATTGGCATTAGAGAAAGTATTATTTGAATGATCGGAATCGAAGAGTGGCTGAAAAAATCTTCATTACATTGAATGAAATCGATGTCGATCGGAAAGATAAAAACTAAGATTCCGCTTGATGTCGCTTAATGCAATTTTAGTTGATTTTGACTGATCTTGAACAGCGACGATTACTATAACTGCTTACTTGAAGCGACGGAACGATCCCGTTACTACACCAAAAATCTCAAACTGCGTATCGGGGCGAATGTAAATCGGCCTGTAAGTGCCTGATGAATTAGCTGGCATAAGTCTCGGCATTTTGTTCGCTCCGTAATCAAGGATTTTGATGGTGAATTCACGATCCACCACGGCAAGCACAATGTCACCGATGCTGGGTGTCTTTGATCTATCCACGACTACTTTATCATCCGGTAACAAGCCCACATCAATCATCGAATCTCCTTTGATTGTAACGAAAAACGTTGATGCGGCGTGATCAATAAGAAATTCACTGATATCAATGTGTTTTTCGATGTGGTCGTCTGCAGGGCTTGGAAGCCCTGCAGCTACTTTAGTAGAAAAAAGCGGTAACCGGATTGGATGATCGCTAATAGCAGGCGTGAAAAACTCATCTACATTGGTTGCTTCATGATCCAAACTTGTTCTTTTCTGCTGGTACGCATCCAGAAACATTTTGATGTTAGCTCCTTGACTTTCAGGTACGCGGATCGAAACCGTCGGTTCACCATATTTACCCTGGCCACGTGGCCTGCCTGCATTTTCTCTTTTTCCGCCACGATTTGACATGATTGAATGACTCCTTTTGATAAACGTAACGGTATTCAATCATACTGTATGGCGCGGTGTCAAATGGCCGCTTAAACCGATGATTTGTCCGTACATAAATTCCACACAGTCTTTCTGTTCTTTGATGCTTTATCCCGCAAGAGTGTGGTGGTAACATAATAGTCCCCTCTAATCGGGATAAAAAAATGGCAGGTCATAGTAAGTGGGCTAATATCAAACATAAGAAAGCTGCGCAGGATGCAAAGCGTGGCAAAGTTTTTACTCGTCTTATTAAAGAAATCACTGTAGCAGCGCGGATGGGTGGCGGCGATGTGGATAGCAATCCCCGTTTACGTCTAGCAGTTGACAAGGCATACGATCAAAATATGCCCAAAGACAACGTTGAAAGGGCAATTAAACGCGGCAGTGGCGCTCTTGATGGGGTTGATTACGAGGAAATTCGTTACGAAGGATACGGTGTGGCAGGCGCTGCGGTGATGGTGGATTGCATGACTGACAATCGGGTGCGTACCGTAGCCGATGTGCGTCATGCGTTTTCTAAAAATGGCGGGAATCTAGGTACCGATGGGTCAGTCAGTTTCTTGTTTAAGCATTGTGGTCAGTTGGTTTTTGCACCGGGTACCAATGAAGAAAGGCTCATAGAGGCAGCATTAGAAGGTGGCGCTGAAGATGTTATCAGTAACGATGATGGTAGTATCGAAGTGATTACTGCACCGTATGAGTTTATTGCGGTAAAAGCTGCATTGGAAAAAGCGGGCTTTAAAGCGGAATTTGCTGAAGTGACCATGAAATCAAGCAATGAAGCATTGCTGATCGGAGATGATGCGATAAAAATGCAAAAATTGTTGGATGCATTGGAAAATCTTGATGATGTTCAGAACGTATATACCACAGCAATAATCGATGCATAATTGTCGGATCCATAGGTGACAAAATCCGCATACTTGGCATAGATCCAGGTCTACGCATTACTGGTTTCGGTGTGATAGACAAAAATGGAAATCATCTTGCCTATGTCGGCAGTGGGTGTGTCAAAACATCTGAAGATGAATTGCCGATTCGGCTCAAGTCAATTCTCGATCATTTGGGAGAAGTGATCGCTGAATACCAGCCGGATCAAGTTGCCATTGAACAGGTATTCGTCAACATTAATCCCAAGTCAACTTTACTATTGGGCCAAGCGCGTGGCGCAGCCATTTGTGCGGCTATGATCAATGATCTGAAAGTAAGTGAATATACGGCACTGCAAATTAAACAGGCCGTGGTCGGGAATGGCCATGCGAGGAAGAATCAGGTGCAAGAAATGGTGATGCGATTACTCAGTTTAGCCAGTTGTCCTAATACTGATGCGGCGGATGCGCTGGCTTGTGCAATTTGTCATGCGCATGGTGGATTTGGCCTTGGGAAGATTGCTGTGCTCGGAAGCTATCGTATGAAACGGGGCCGCTTGGTATGATCGGACGACTGACGGGAATCTTGTTGGAAAAGCGCCCACCTCAAGTATTGCTGGACATTCAGGGGGTTAGTTATGAAGTCGATGTGCCAATGAGCACGTTTTATGACCTCCCTGCGATTGGTGCTCATGTAACACTACATACTCACTTGATTATTCGTGAAGATGCCCATTTGCTATTCGGTTTTGCAACCGAAATGGAGCGGCAAGTTTTTCGTCAACTCATCAAAATTTCTGGAATCGGAGCAAGAACAGCTTTGTCACTTTTATCCGGTTTGAGTGTACTCGATTTGCAGCAAGCGGTTGCTGCACAAGATGGAGCACTTCTGACGAGAGTCCCAGGCATTGGTAAGAAAACTGCCGAACGTTTGCTACTGGAGCTACGCGATAAATTGAATCTAGCAGGGATGACGTTCGATCAATCTATCGCTATGCCGCATAGCAGTGATGTATTAAATGCATTGTTATCATTAGGCTACAGCGAACGTGAAGCAAACTGGGCGGTTAAACAAATTCCTGCCAATACCACCGTATCCGATGGCATACGCCAAGCTCTGCAGCTATTATCGAAAGAGAAAAAATAGTCACGGGATCTCATGATAGAAACAGACCGCCTCATGACCGCCGCAGCCTCTTCTTCACAGGAAGAAATGCTAGAACGCGCGTTGCGTCCAAAGTATCTGGAAGAGTATGTCGGTCAAGAGAAAATTCGCGAGCAGTTAGAAATTTTTATCCAAGCAGCAAGAAATCGCCGTGAAGCGCTTGATCATGTTCTATTATTTGGTCCACCCGGTTTGGGAAAAACAACGCTTGCGCATATTATTGCCAAAGAAATGGGTGTTAGTTTGCGCCAAACATCGGGGCCAGTTTTGGAACGCGCTGGTGATTTAGCGGCATTGCTGACAAACCTGGAGTCAAACGATATTTTGTTTATTGATGAGATTCATCGGCTTTCCCCAGTGGTGGAAGAAATTCTTTATCCGGCGCTGGAAGATTATCAACTGGATATCATGATTGGCGAAGGTCCTGCTGCTCGTTCTGTGAAGCTTGATTTACCCCCGTTTACTTTAATTGGTGCAACGACTCGTGCAGGCATGCTGACGAATCCGCTACGGGATCGATTTGGTATTATTTCGCGTCTCGAATTTTATACTCCCGAAGAGCTAACCAAAATCGTGATACGTTCAGCAGGCTTATTGGAAGTGAATATTTCACCGGATGGTGCATTCGAAATTGCGCGCAGATCACGAGGGACTCCCCGTATTGCCAATCGCTTGTTGCGCCGTGTACGGGATTTTGCTGAAGTTAAGTCGGATGGTCATGTGACTCGTACGGTGGCCGATGCAGCTTTAGACATGCTCGATGTTGATAAAATAGGTTTGGATGTCATGGATCGAAAACTGTTACTCACCGTATTGGAAAAGTTCTCGGGTGGCCCGGTTGGTGTGGACAATCTTTCAGCGGCTATTAGTGAGGAACGCGATACTATCGAAGACGTATTGGAGCCTTATTTAATACAGCAGGGCTTCCTTAAGCGAACTCCGCGAGGTCGAGTAGCTACCTCTATAACTTATCAACATTTCGGCATAGCACCCACCAAAGATTCACTGCATCATGATCTCTGGAAAGAAAATGAATTGTAATTAATTATTTTATAACTGTTCTATTATGCCTATCCAAATATTAAGAATTATTATCGCTATTTTAGTGACTGTGATGGCGATGCTTTATTTTCATACCAGTCGCGAAAAAGATTTCTATGATAAAAGTGCAAAACCTGCGATCGCACAAATACTCAGCGAAATCTCTAATTGGCAGAAAGAGACGCTATTGATACATCTTGCACCCGAGGCCAAGCAAAATATCTTAGATGAACAGTTGGATAAGCTGATGGAGCAATACAAAAAATTAGGGCACTTTCGATCTATACAAGAAATAAACTTTTCTCGCACGGCCAGCGCATTTTCTTTGATTGGTGAGAAGCGCATTAATTACTCGGGGATTGCCAATTTTGATAATGCAGCAGCTAATTTAAATATGACCTTAGTTGAACGAGGAGGGTTTTTTTTAGTGTACAATTTTACCCTGACTCAAATTATAGAGAAATAACTTATAATAATAATCAGAAGCTTGAAATGTTTTGTAGAAGGCTATACATTAACGAGGTAAGTTTGAACTATGGTTTGCAATGGCTGGTCATAGACCTGTTGGAATAGTTCGAAGTTTGTATAATTAATTTGGGAGGTTATTACAACATGAATCAACAATACTCAACAGTTGCGCAAAGAACTTCATCGGTTCTGGAAACCAACAAGGTACTACGCAATACCTACATGTTACTGGCTATGACACTGTTATTTAGTGCTCTCACCGCTGCGCTATCTATGTTTTTGAAAATGCCACCCATGACCTATTTGATTTCCGTAATTGGTGCCATGGTAATCGCTATGTTTATATTGCCACGCTTTGCTAACTCAACTGCAGGCATCGGGATCGTTTTTTTAGTTACCGGACTACTCGGTTTCGGTTTAGGGCCTATATTGAGCCAATATGCCGCATTACCTAATGGTTCTAATATCATTACACTGTCGCTAGCAGGTACAGGCGTAATATTCATCGGGCTGTCTGCCTATGCATTGATTTCCAAAAAAGATTTCAGCTTTTTGGGTGGCTTCCTGATGGTAGGTTTCTTAATGGTGTTATTGGCTGCAGTAGCTAATATATTCTTGCAAATACCTGCGATGTCGTTAGCCATTTCCGCAGTAGTTATTATGATCATGAGTGGTTTTATTTTGTATGATACCAGCCGGATCGTTAACGGTGGAGAGACTAATTATGTATTAGCAACGATTGGCCTTTATATGACCATATTTAATATCTTTGTTAGCTTGCTGCAAATACTTGGGATTATGGGTAACGATGATTGATTGTCAGTCTCGATTTTAACAATAAAAAACCCGGGTTAACCCGGGTTTTTTATTGGATATTCACGAAAGGGAAGATCAACATGGAATGGATGCAAATCGTTTCGGCATTGGCATTGGTTGTTTTTATTGTAGTATTGCTTCCGGGGGTGATCGATAGGGTAAAAAATAGCCCTAAAGGAACCTCTTCCGATTGGATGAATTTTGTTTTTATCATATTGATTGTTACCGGATTCGTCATGATGCTAATTAAGCTGGTATAGGTCTGGTCACGGTTAACAGGTTGTAGTGTTAGGCCTGGCGCGTTTCAGTAAGGTAAATAACACTAGAGATTCTTACACTTTAGCAAATTAACGATTCTGTTCCGGTTTCTCGTTGATGTGCTGTATTGTTTCCGCTGCTGTAAGATACTGATTATTCTCGCCATCCCAGTTTGCATTAAATGGAAGCACATTCAATGTAGGTATTGCACTATCAATATGTTTTTGTAGGGTGATATTCGAATTGCTAACGGGTATGGCTACGCCTCTAGGATTAAGTGTTGCTTCCCGCAGTAATACCGTATTGACTTTGGTTTGTTTTCTGCCCGTGAGCTTCGCTTTCTGTGTCATAGGCATGCGCATCAAAGATGCATTCAGTAGTGTATTGTGATTGCGCTTGTCATCTTCCAAGGTCGGATATACTTGAAGATAAAGTGTATGGTCTCGCCAGCCGAGTAGGCGAGGTTGATTAACGATACGAACAGGTGTGCCAACAGGAATTTCTTTAAAAATTCGTGCAATGTCTTCTGGATACATGCGTAGGCAGCCATGACTACCTCGCAAGCCAACACTCGGTGGTTTGTTGGTGCCATGAATGGCATAACTTGGCCATCCCAACCTTAAAACATGTGTTCCCATCGGATTATCAGGGCCAGGTTTAACAATAGCAGGAAGCGGGTCTCCATTGGCAGCGTGTTCTTTGCGGATAGATTCTGGAGGAATCCAAGAAGGATTAGCCTCCTTGGCTGTAACTCTTGTTAGGCCTTCTGGTGTTTTCCATTCGACACGACCGATACCAACCGGGTGTGTAATGACTTTTTGCGATTTACCCGATTTAGCTTTGGGAAAATAAAATAAGCGCATAGCCGCAAGATTTATTACGACACCTTCTCGCGGTGCATTGGGTAACACAAATTCGGTTGGAATAATAATAGGCGTGCCTTCGCCGGGTAACCATGGATCTACATTAGGATTGGCATGCAGTATTTCTTCTAAACCCAAATTAAAACGTCGTGCGATATCAGAAAGCGTATCTTCTTCTTTGGCTTGAACAATCTGTAATCTTCCTACAACATCATCACGGGTAGCGTCAAAAGTGAATTCATGAGTCGCCAAAGGCATTCGAGGCGATTGGGCTAGGTGCTGTAACAGTGGTTTCGTTTTGGGAACAGGCAATCGAGATCCAGAAAAATAGCTTGGTAATACCGTTTGACAACCACTGAGAAGCACAAAAATAGCGATTAAGAAGCATAGAAAGACGAAATATAAAGAAGTTGGAAATATTTTATTTATCAAGATCATACATGCCTTAGAACTGGTTAGGTAGTTCACAACGATTTAATGTACAAGGTTTTACGCTATCTCTCAATACCTTAGAAATAATATGGCAATTTTTTCTAAATACTTGTTGTTTATTGATATGAGGGATTGTTAAGGCAACGCTGAGCGTCCAACCGGTGGTACTGTAATTCAGGTGGTGTTGGCGAAATCATTGCAGTTCAAGTTAATCTAATCAGAGCAGCTGTTCATACGAACCTAACAAATAGAGATATTGAAATGATTTGATGGACATGGTTTTATGCGATAAGTGACATGGTAGAATACTATTTTTGGAGGCATTGATCAGAAATTATTGATTGATTTTTTAAAGCTTAGATTTTCTGATGATGCCTTTTGATTTTGTATTGGATTTTTGATGATTGGTATTTCAATGTAATGGCAAATTTAGGTTTTATTGGTTTAGGAATTATGGGTAAACCGATGGCCGGACACCTAATCAAAGCCGGACACAAATTGTTTCTGCATTCTCGTAGTGGTGTGCCGGAGGATTTGATCTGTCAAGGTGGTCAATTAATGGCATCACCCAAAGATGTGGCGGTATGTTCGGAAATCATTTTTACCATGCTACCCGATACACGCGATGTGGAAATGGTTCTTTTTGGTAATCAGGGTATTGCTGAAGGCTTGCAATCTCGTAAGGATTCCATCTGCATTGTGATCGACATGAGTTCGATTTCTCCCATAGAGACGCAAAAATTCGCTCAGAAAATAAAAGTATTAGGGCATGATTATGTTGATGCGCCAGTTTCTGGTGGTGATGTTGGTGCTAAAAATGCCACATTGACTATCATGGTAGGTTCTAGTGAGAAGACGTTTGCTGTAGTTAAACCGCTACTCGAATTGATGGGTAAAACAATTACACATGTTGGTGAAAATGGCGCAGGACAAATTTGTAAAGTTGCTAATCAGATCTTGGTGTCGATTACCATTGAGGCGGTCGCTGAGGCGCTTTTATTTGCTTCCAAAGCAGGGGCTGATCCACATAAAGTACGTCAAGCGTTAATGGGTGGTTTTGCTGCTTCCAAGGCATTGGAAGTGCACGGTGAACGTATGTTGAATCGGCAGTTTAATCCGGGTTTTCGTGTTGAATTACATCATAAAGATCTAAATATTGCGCTGGAGAGCGCATCATCATTGGGAGTGAGTTTGCCCAATACAGCTACAGTTCGTGAGCTATTTGCGGGCTGCCTCGCGCATGGCGGCGCGAAATGGGATAATTCCGCGATAATAAAAATGCTGGAAATGCTGTCCAATCATGAAATTCAGAACTCTTCAAAATAGTATTTATGTTACGTGAGCAACTGATTCGAGATCTACAAGCTATCTTACCGACCGAATCGGTGCTATATGGTGATGAGGATCTTAGGCCTTATGAGTGCGATGGTTTATCAGCTTATAGGCAATTGCCCCAGGTAGTGGTATTGCCGCATACGGAAGCGCAAATCATTCAAGTTTTGCAACTGTGTCATGCAACTCAGACACCAGTCGTTGCAAGGGGTGCTGGTACAGGTTTGTCCGGGGGAGCTTTGCCGCATACTGCTGGCGTGTTGTTGTCTTTGGCGAAATTGAATCAAATTCGGTCGATTGATCCATTGGCTAGATTGGCCTATGTGCAGCCGGGTGTTAGAAATCTTGCAATCAGCGAAGCGGCAAAACCTTATGGTTTGTATTATGCACCTGATCCTTCCTCGCAAATTGCATGCTACATAGGTGGGAATGTAGCGGAAAATTCTGGGGGGGTGCACTGTTTGAAGTATGGTTTGACTGTGCATAATATTCTCAAGTTGCGAGTATTGACTATTACGGGTGAGGCGCTCGAAATCGGTGGTGAGAGTTTAGACAGTGCAGGTTACGATTTGCTCGCGTTGATGACAGGTAGCGAGGGAATGCTTGGGATCGTTACAGAAATTGTTGTGAAATTAATTCCGTTGCCGCAAAAAGCTCAATTGGTCATGTCGTCGTTTGATGATGTGCATAAAGCAGCTCAGGCAGTGGCCGATGTGATCGGCGCTGGAATAATTCCAGCAGGTATGGAAATGATGGATAAAATTACTATTCATGCGGTTGAGGAGTTTTTACATATAGGCTATGACTTAAATGCAGCAGCAATCTTGTTGTGTGAGTCAGATGGTAATGTTGAAGAGGTGGCGGATGAAATTGTATGCATTCAACGTATTATGAAACAGAGTGGTGCAACGCGAATCAGTACATCCCAAAATGATCTTGACCGGTTAAGTTTCTGGGCTGGACGAAAAGCAGCTTTTCCCGCAGCTGGAAGGGTTTCTCCGGATTACTACTGTATGGACGGGACGATCCCACGTAAGCGGCTGGCAGAAGTGCTGAAGGGGATCGAAAAATTATCTCAGGAGTATGGGTTGCGTTGTATGAATGTGTTTCATGCAGGTGATGGTAATTTGCATCCATTGATTTTATATGATGCTAATCAGCCAGGGGAATTGGAGAAAACAGAAGAGTTTGGCTCCAGGATACTCGAAATGTGTATTCATGCGGGTGGTACTATTACTGGGGAGCACGGTGTGGGAATAGAAAAAATTAATCAAATGTGCATGCAATTTGGTAATGCTGAGTTGGCGATGTTTCATGCTGTCAAAGCTGCATTTGATCCATTAGGGCTATTAAATCCAGGAAAGGCTGTCCCGACATTGCATCGTTGTGCGGAACTGGGCGCAATGCATGTACATCAAGGCAGTACGGATAAGTTTTCCCATTTACCCAGGTTTTAGGCGTTATCTAAACCATGCAAGCTGTTATTAATCAATATCAAGAAATAATTTGTACTGCTGCCGAGAACAGAGCACCGCTATGTATTCATGGTGGAAATACCAAGCAATTTTATGGTAATGCAACGTCGGCTCAATACGCTACGCTCGTAGATACAACGGCTTATTGTGGTATTGTGGACTATGACCCGGCTGAATTGGTAGTGACCGCACGAGCGGGTACTCGTTTAAGCGAGCTTGAAGCAGTATTGGAGCAACAAGGGCAAATGTTGGCATTTGAACCACCTCATTTTGGTATGTTTGCCACCTTGGGTGGATGCATTGCGACTGGATTGTCCGGGCCGAGACGAGCTACTACGGGATCAGTACGCGATTTTGTGCTGGGTGTCAGGATGCTCAACGGTAAAGGCGAGGATTTGCATTTTGGCGGACGAGTTATGAAGAATGTCGCTGGCTATGATTTATCGCGTTTGATGGTAGGGGCGCTGGGTACGCTGGGCTTATTGTTGGAGGTGTCTTTTAAAGTGCTACCAAAGCCTATTGCTGAAATGACATTTTGTATGTCGATTGACGAAAGAGCTGCGATAGATAAAATGAATCGGTGGGCAGGGCAATCATTGCCCATATCTGCAACTTGTTATCGAAACAATAAATTATTTTTTAGGATATCGGGTGTTGAATCTGTTGTTAAAGCGACCCGGCTGAAATTAGGTGGAGAAGAATTGCAAAAAGAAGAGGGCGCATTATTTTGGCGATCGATTCGTGAGCAAGCCGATCGTTTTTTTCAAATAGGCAAAAATAAGAATTTGTGGCGCTTGTCGATTGCATCAAATGCAGCTCCTTTGACTATTTTCGGTGATCAATTGATAGAGTGGAATGGTGGTTTACGTTGGCTGGTATGTGACTCTGAAGATGATAATCGGTTGATACATCGAGTTGCAGAAAATGCTAGTGGGCATGCAACTTTATTTCGCGGTCATTCAGTAAGCAGCGGTGTTTTTCATCCACTCAGTCCGGCAATTTTGAAAATACACCGTGCGTTAAAAGAAAAATTTGATCCGGCAGGGATTCTTAATCCCGGGAGATTCTATCCTGAACTGTAAATGCAAACAAAACTCGCTGATTTTATAAAAAATACACCGCAAGGTCAGGAAGCGGACGCGATATTACGCAGTTGTGTGCATTGCGGTTTTTGCCTTGCAACTTGCCCAACTTATCAAATTCTGGGTGATGAATTGGATAGTCCGCGTGGGCGTATTTATCTGATCAAGCAGATGCTCGAGGGGCAGTCGGTAACAACAAAAACGCTTTCACATTTGGATCGTTGCTTGACATGCCGCGCTTGTGAAACGACTTGCCCATCAGGCGTGCGTTATGGTGCTTTGGTAGATATCGGTCGTGGCATTATTGAGAAACAAGTCAAACGAGATACGCTTTCCGGTGTGATGCGTTATGCTTTGATTAAAATATTACCCAATCCACAATTATTCAATACGTTATTAAAGACTGCGCAAATATTAAGTCCACTGCTGCCCAAAAAATTACAGGAAGCTGTGCCTATTTCCTCGCGTTCAGATCATACATGGCCTGTAACAAATCATGCGCGTAAGATGTTGATTCTGGATGGCTGCGTACAACCTGCATTAGCTCCTAACATCAATATTGCTACGGCACGAGTATTGGATTATCTAGGAATTACTTTAATTAAAGCGGATCGAGCAGGTTGTTGTGGCGCGGTTACTTATCATTTAAACGCACAGTCGGATGGTTTGGATTATATGCGACGTAACATTGACGCATGGTGGCCTTGGGTGCAGCAAAACAGCGTTGAAGCTATCGTGGTGAATGCCAGCGGTTGTGGGGTAACCGTGAAAGAATATGGTCATTTGCTGCAGCATGATCCTGCTTATGCTCTGAAAGCGAAAACAATTTCAGGGATTTCGAGAGATATCAGCGAAATCGTGTATCTTGAGTTAGAGAAACTGAAAGAGAAATTTGCAACACAATCACTTCCAGGTCGTGAAAAAATGAAACTGGCCTTTCATTCACCTTGTACTTTGCAACATGGCATGCGGATTCGTGGTGTAGTCGAGGAGATAATGTGTGCTGCGGGGTTTGATTTGTCATATGTTCCAGACGCACACTTATGTTGTGGTTCGGCCGGTACCTATTCAATTCTACAGCCACAGCTTTCACAGAAGCTATTGAGCAATAAAGTAATCGCTTTAGAATCAGGCCAGCCTGAGCAGATTGCAACTGCCAATATTGGTTGCCTGATGCATTTACGCAATCAAGCGGTACGACCGGTTAGGCATTGGATTGAATTATTGGATGAAAGATTATCCCTATGTAATTAGCAGCGAATAGCGGGTATTTTTTGCTGCAGGGTTTTGCATTTGAAAAAATTTAAGTCACTTAAATTTTCATTTCGATATTCTTTTTTTTTTGGTATACAATCATCGATTGATTTTGTTAGGCAATATTTCATTCGCTTTGGTAGTGTGTCACGGATTCAGAAAAATTGTACTAATGAGAGATTATTTAAATTGGAGAATATAAATAAATGAAGTTAGTTTCGAGAGACATAAAAGCTTGGGTGGTAAAAGTAGCAAGTGTGTTGTTAGTGCCTTCGTTTCTTGCATTGCCTGCTTATGCACAATTAATGCTTGCGCATGAAGGTCACCACGATGCAGGTGGTTGTTCAATCAAAACTGGGGAGTTTCCCGTTACCTTCAGTGCTTATGAAGTACCAGAAGGTGATTTGCCGCCCATGCATTCATTTTGTGAGAATTTGCCGAATCCTGGTAAGGTAAATTTGACCATTGAATTGCCACATGAAGCGCGAGATATTCCATTAGCGATTCGGGTTGTAAAAGAAGGGCATGGAGCACACGGCGCACACGGCACCAGCAAACAAGATAGTAGTGTTTCCGATCAGAAGAAAGTAGATGATGAGGACCATGCAGAGCATGAAGGAATGGATCATGGTTCACATGTTGGTGATAAACATGCTGATCCAACACATGGTGCGATGGAGCATGACAATTATTATTTGGCGCCTATGATTCATAATTCCGGCATTATTGTAATCGCCACCAATCTGACTGAACGGGCGAAATACAATATTTTATTGGAAAAAGATGATGGCTCTGGCAATATGAAAACAGTTGTAAGTATTCCTCTAAATGTTGGTAAAGGGGGAGGACATGGTAGTCATGGCGGAGGTTTCGGCATGATGGAAATTGTTCTTGCATTACTTGTGATTGGAGGGGGTGGTTACTACTACTTTGTATATCGAAAAAAAGCGACTCAGGCATCAGCTTGATTAATTTTTATCGTATCTGAGTTTGCTGTTTTTACGTAGCGATGTATTATAGTAATGCTTGGAAAAAGTATAAGTACAAGAAGAAGCGAAGTTGTAAGAATTAAGCGCCTTTTTTAGAAAGGGTTGGTAAGAAAATTAAAAACCACAAAGGAGAGAAGATGGCTATGAAGTTATGGCTGAGGGTACAGGTGGTGTTGTTGGGTTGTATGTTAGTAGGGTTAGTACAAGCGAACAACATGCCGAGTGTACCGAACGAGTTATTTGAGGCATTGAAGATAGATCGGTCGAAGGTAACGCCGAAGGAATTGCATGAAGCGTTAGTGAAGCGTTACAAGGATCCGGAGCAGGGAGCTGGCAGGGGGACGTTAGCGCAGTATTGGGAACCGATACCGTACGGTATCTATTTAGATCCGGCGACATTTTACAAATCACCGACGACGAACAAAGAAGTAGCGAGTCGTAAGGAATGCGTGGAATGTCATACAGACGAATCGCCGGTATGGGTAGAGGCATGGAAGCGTAGCAGTCACTCGAACTTAGACAAGATACGCAACTTAAAGCCTACGGATCCTACGTATTACAAGAAAGGCAAGTTAGAAGACGTTGAAAAGAACTTGCGTTCGATGGGACGGTTAGGTGAAGGCGAGCAGTTGAAAGAAGTAGGCTGTATAGACTGTCACGTAGACATAGGGGCGAAGAAGAAAGCGGATCATACCAAAGACATACGCATGCCGACGGCAGACGTATGTGGCACCTGTCACTTACAAGAATTTGCTGAACGCGAATCGGAAAGAGACACGATGATATGGCCGCATGGTCAATGGCCGGATGGACGTCCGTCACATGCACTGGACTACAAAGCGAACGTAGAGACCACGGTATGGGCTGCGATGCCGCAACGTGAGGTAGCCGAAGGCTGCTCGATGTGCCACACGAATCAAAACAAATGTGATTCTTGCCACACACGGCATGAATTTTCAGCGGCTGAATCACGCAAGCCAGAAGCCTGCGCAACCTGTCATAGTGGAGTAGACCACAACAACTGGGAAGCGTACTCAATGTCCAAACACGGTAAGATGGTATCGATGTTAGGGGACAAATGGGACTGGGAAGTTCAGCTGAAAGATGCCTTTACGCTAGGAAAGCAAAATGCGCCGACCTGTGCTAGCTGCCATATGGAATATGAAGGCGAATACAGTCACAACATGGTTAGAAAGATTCGTTGGGCAAACTACCCATTTGTACCGGGCGTAGCTGAGAACATCAAAAGCGAATGGGCAGAAGGTCGGTTAGACTCATGGGTTGTTACCTGTACGCAATGTCACTCAGAACGTTTTGCACGTTCTTATCTAGAGTTGATGGACAAAGGCACCTTGGAAGGCTTAGCCAAATACCAAGAAGCCAATGACGTTGTACACAAGCTATACGAAGAAGGCTTGTTGACTGGACAGAAGACCAACCGTCCGGCACCGCCAGCGCCAGAGAAGGAAGGATATGCATACTTTGCCCAATTATTCTGGTCGAAAGGCAACAGTCCTGCGGCACTGGAACTGAAAGTACTGGAAATGCATGAAAACGATCTGGCTAAAATGCACGTAGGGCTGGCCCACGTGAACCCGGGTGGATGGACTTATACGGAAGGCTGGGGACCGATGAATCGTGCGTATGTTGAAATTCAAGACGCAAACACACGCATCCGTGAAATGGTTGCACTGCAAGAACGTGTTAAGAATCTTGAATCATCAAGCAAACGGAGTCTGTTAGACCTAGACGGCACGACTGAGAAAATTTCTCTGGGTGGTTTAGGAGGCGGTATGCTGCTAGCAGGTACACTGGCCTTAGTAGGCTGGCGCAAACGTAAACAAAGCGAACAAGCTTGATAGACGCAAGCGCTACTTCTGACCGCACGGGAAAAGCAGTGCGGTCGGGAGACAAATTTCTCCCGTCACTGGGGATTATTCTAGTGACGGGAGGTTTGCTTTTACTGGGGTGGTTTTTTTATCTATGGTTTAAACCGCTGCCGGTTTTTTACAGTTACGATCAGATAGCGCTAGACCAAGGCGACAAGAAGCGGATATCGAAAATAGACCTGAGTAGCTGGCCAGAATTAAAACTAGAGCGATACCAAGTCAACACAATTGATGTAGACAAACCGATTGCAGAAATGATTGTTGCCCGTAGGGATAACGATGCGCCGGTACTGCTGGACTGGAAAAACAACACTGCAGAAGTACTTTACAATTTAGAAAAGAAACCCAGCGAGCTGATGGAATTAGTATCAGTCATAGGCAAACACGCGGAACCGGAATCGCTGATACTATCCTGGTGGGACACCGCACGACAAATCAAACTTCTGACGGGTCGAGACACACTATTTACCAATCACCTAAACGAACCGCTGATACTGCCGCTACCGTGGCTTGAGCAAAGTAAGGCCATACAAGCGTACGAAGAAGCATTTTGGGGGAATAGAGTTGACTCGCAAGAACAAGAACAGTTCAAGCGTTTTAGTGCAGCTTTAGTGCTTCCAGCGGAGCAAGGCATTCAGAAACTACGTGAACTGATTGGTAGTGACCGAGAAGCCTACCTGGTTGTTCATGTAACCGACCTATACAAACTGGGCCTCATGTATCCGGATAAAATTGGCGTTGCCTATAAGAACTTTCCACTGACTGGCAACATGCATGGCATGATCAACCACATGAAAGTGCAACTGAAAGAGCACGACTTTCACACCTACACACTCCAATCGTTAGCGGACGACGAAATTCGCGTATTCTTTTTAAGCGATGAAGTGAGTAGTGAAACACTGATAGCGAGATTACTGCCCTTTGTTGACAAAAAGGCACCGACCGAGCAAGGCATCGCACAAGTAGCTTACCAGCAAGGCGGCTACTGGGTATACAAGATACCGTAAAGCGCCGAGAGGCAGTTGAAGTAGCGACATAAATATTTACACAATCTGGCGATAGCGTACAATACGCGGCATAGTGGCAAATAGAAAACATAGAATAAGACAGGCAAACAAGGAGGAAAGATGAAGCACACAGTGATATATGGTTTTGTTGTACTAGCGCTGAGCGCATTTTTTACTGGCACAGCACTAGCCGACACATTTGAAGGGCGCACCAAATGTAGTTCTTGCCACAAATCGCAAGCCAAGTCATGGAAAGACACGGCGCATGCTAAAGCGATGGAATCGTTGAAACCGGGCACACGCAAGGAAGCCAAAGTAAAAGCGAAACTTGATCCGGAGAAAGACTACACACAAGATAAAGACTGTGTAGGATGTCACGTAGATGGATTTGGCAAGAAAGGTGGATACACCATTGAAGCTGCGAAGAAGCCACTTGCTGCGGTTGGCTGTGAATCCTGCCATGGACCTGGTAAGACCTATCGTGGAGATCACCGCAAAGCGGGGCAAGCCTTTGAAAGCAAGGGCACCACAACGCAACGCAAGGTACTGGCTGACAAAGGGCAAGACTTTCAATTTGAAGAAGCGTGCAGTGCATGCCACTTAAACTATGAAGGTTCACCGTGGAAAGGAGCCAAAGCGCCGTATACACCGTTCACACCGGCAGTCGATGCGAAATACACCTTTGACTTTGAGAAGATGGTGAAAGACGTCAAAGCGATGCACGAACACTACAAGCTGGACGGCACATTTGTAGGGGAACCGAAATTCAAGTTCCACGATGATTTCCAAGCGAATGCTAAGGAAAAGGTAGCGGACAAAAAAGATAAAAAAGGGAAAGAGTAATGACAGGATTACAGAAAGGTGCGATAGGTACGCTACTGACAGGGGGCCTGTTAGGTATCGTACTGGTTGCAGTAGTATTTGGAGGGGAAGCGGCGTTATCGACGGAAGAGTTTTGTACCAGTTGCCACTCGATGACGTACACACAGAAGGAATTGAAAGACTCGACGCATTATGGTGCATTAGGGGTAAATCCTGGGTGTAAAGACTGTCACATACCACAAGGGTTCAAGAATTTCCACTTAGCGTTATACACGCATGCGGTAGATGGTGCGAGGGAACTCTACTTAGAGTTGGTCAATGATTACTCGACGTTGGAGAAATTTAACGAACGTCGTCTGATCATGGCACATGATGCGCGGATGAATCTGAAGAAGTGGGACAGTGTGACATGTCGGGATTGTCATAGAGACCCGAACCCACCGGGAGCGGACGCACAAGAAGCGCACAAGAAGATGAAGACAGAAGGTGCGACGTGTATAGACTGTCATCAGAACTTGGTACATGAAGAAGTAGCGAAGACGGATTTGAATGCGAGTTTAGCTGCGGGAAAGATGGTATTGGCGAAAGAGGAAGAGGGTAGTGGAGGAGAGGATGAAGAAGAGGATGATGAGGAAGAAGAATCCGAATCTGAAGGATCATCTGATTCAAGCTCTGATAAAGCCGAATCATCGGATGATGACAGCGACGAAGAGGATGATGAGGAATAATTTAATGTCATTCTTCTTACGGGCTAATTTTGTATCTATACTAAATCACCTGTAATAATGTTCCCCGTAAAACTTCATCAAAGCTTTACGGGGATTTTGTTTTATAGCGATATCAGAAAAGTAGTTGAATAATTTAGCAATCAATACCAATTAAAGTAAGTCACTATTAATAAAAAACACTCCATACGATTCGAAGTTCTCTATCTGGGCTATTTGTTTTCACTCCCCTGTTTTTTCTGTATATTTCCATTCTTGAGTTAACTAAATAAGTATAAAACCAAATAATATCTATGTCATTCGAGCATCTCGGTTTATCAAACCATTTATTACGAGCTATATCTGACCAAGGCTACATAAAGCCCACCCCCATTCAAGAACGTGCGATACCGATCATATTGAGTGGGAAGGATGTGATGGGGGGCGCCCAGACGGGAACAGGAAAAACTGCTGGCTTTGTTCTTCCAACCCTACAAAAATTAGAAATTCATGCCAATAGCAGCACATCTCCTGCTAAACATCCGATCCGTACTCTGATTCTTGTTCCAACAAGAGAACTTGCGGTACAAGTTTACGATAGCATTAAAGTCTATGGAAAGTACCTGTCGTTGAGATCAACGGTCATCTACGGCGGTGTGAGTATTGATTCACAAATAAGCGCATTGCGATCGGGTGTAGAGATCCTGGTCGCAACACCTGGACGTTTATTAGATCACATTCAACAAAAAAACATTACGCTCAACAAAGTTGAAGTGTTCATTTTGGACGAAGCTGATCGAATGCTTGATATGGGATTTATGCCTGATATTAAGCAAATTATCCAATTGCTTCCCAATCAACGGCAAAACTTAATGTTCTCGGCGACGTTCTCTGAAGAGATCAAAAAGCTTGCTAACAAGATTCTTATCGAACCCGTTTTGGTTGAAGTTGCGAAGCAAAATGCCACAAGTGAGTTGATTACTCATATCGTTTACCCGGTTGAATCCGGGATGAAAAAGGCATTGCTGAATTTCTTAATTGAGAGCAGACAATTAAATCAAGTGCTGATTTTTACCAAAACAAAGAGGAACGCTGATCTTCTGACTAAGCATTTGAATAATTCCGGTATTACAAGCTTGGCGATACATGGCGATCGCAATCAATTACAACGTATGCAGGCCTTAAATAGCTTTAAGGAAGGTCAAGTTAGAGTATTGGTTGCAACGGATGTGGCCGCAAGGGGCATTGATATTGATGCATTAGCTTGCGTCATTAATTTTGAACTACCGAAAAATCCAGAAGATTATATACACCGAATTGGCCGCACAGGTCGTGCAGGCACCAAAGGATATGCGATTTCTTTAGTCAGCAAGGAAGACAATAATGAGTTAATCGGTATTGAGAAACTCCTTAATACCTCAATTCAGAGAGAAAAAGTAATCGGATTTGAAACTGATCAGAGCGAATCAACCCAGAATGCTTCATCAGAAAGTCAGTCTAAGAATAAACCTTCTAAAAATGTGAGAAGTGCTGTTTCGAATGCTATTCATGCAAAATCAGATGACTTGGCACGGCAAGATAAAACCCGCAATTCAATGAATCGGGAAAAGTCACCTAGAAAAAGACCTGAAACTCATGCCAGAAAAAGCAGCGATGATGCGCTCTTCACGAGGGGTACGGCTAGACGTTTTGAGCGGCGCTACCTCTACGCCCAGTGCATCCAGCAGTTCGTCATCATCAATATCAGCCATTGCTCTGTGCTCCTTGCGCCTGGGCTGATTTTGCGATTGCACGATAGCGGGCGAACGCTGCAACACCTTCGGCCATGCGCTTTTCCCAAGCATCGGCAGAGTTGATGTCCGGCAGGCGGCCACGCTCGTTCTTGAACTGCAATGCACGCTTGGAGAGGTCACGTTCC
>WBZQ01000667.1_pt1 | contig 25917 bp, 16 predicted proteins | sample 5204251 | NCBI WGS metagenome assembly WBZQ01 (sample SAMN12412402, study PRJNA552823) | activated sludge metagenome | isolation source: activated sludge from nitrification reactor of wastewater treatment plant... | place: USA: Virginia | collected 2017-09
CGATAAAATTTCTGCTTATCCAAGAGAAATTGTGAATACGCTTTAAACATTTTATTAACTAACCCATTGGCCCAACGCAAGCGAAGGCTGATATTAATCAGGTATTTTTATAATGACTACTGCTTCCTCTGCAACTCAACAATCCCCAGAAAGTTTTGCCGCACTCTTTGAAGAAAGTCTGTCACGCCAGGAAATGCGCGTTGGCGAAGTCATCACCGCGGAAGTCGTTCGCGTTGATTACAATATCGTTGTTGTAAACGCCGGCCTTAAATCCGAAAGCTTCATTCCTGTTGAAGAATTTAAAAACGATCGCGGCGAGATCGAAGTAAAACCCGGTGATTTTGTCAGTGTTGCGATTGAATCTCTGGAAGATGGTTATGGAGAAACACGGCTCTCCCGCGACAAAGCGAAACGCCTGACCGCCTGGCATGACTTGGAAGAAGCCATGGAAAGCGGCAAAATTGTGACCGGCATGGTGAATGGTAAAGTCAAAGGCGGCCTGACTGCGATGATCAATGGCATTCGCGCCTTTCTACCCGGTTCGCTGGTAGACATTCGCCCCGTCAAGGATACGACTCCTTATGAAAATAAGGAAATGGACTTCAAAGTCATCAAACTGGATCGTAAGCGTAATAACGTAGTAGTCTCCCGTCGCGCGGTACTGGAAGCGACTCAAGGCGCTGATCGCGAAACATTGCTGTCGAATCTGCAGGAAGGCGCGGTTGTTAACGGCGTCGTCAAGAATATTACCGATTACGGCGCATTCGTCGATCTGGGCGGCATTGATGGCTTGCTGCACATCACTGATCTGGCCTGGAGACGCGTCAAGCATCCTTCTGAAGTCGTCAATATTGGCGACGAAGTGACGGCAAAAGTACTCAAGTTCGACCAGGAAAAGAATCGCGTGTCGCTGGGCATGAAGCAACTGAGCGAAGACCCGTGGGTTGGCTTGTCGCGTCGCTACCCAGCCCGCACCCGTTTATTCGGCAAAGTCACCAATCTGACGGATTACGGCGCATTCATTGAGATCGAGCAAGGTATCGAAGGGCTGGTGCATATTTCTGAAATGGACTGGACCAACAAGAATGTCTATCCATCCAAGATCGTCCAGCTTGGCGATGAAGTCGAAGTGATGATTCTTGAAATTGACGAAGAACGCCGCCGCATCTCGCTGGGCATGAAGCAATGCCAGCCTAACCCATGGGAAGAATTTGCCGCTGCGCATGAAAAAGGCGATAAAGTCAGCGGACAAATCAAATCCATCACTGACTTTGGCGTATTTATCGGCTTACCCGGCAATATTGATGGTCTTGTGCATCTATCGGACCTATCCTGGAATCAGCCTGGAGAAGAAGCCGTTCTTAATTATAAAAAAGGTGATGAAGTCGAGGCATTGATTTTGTCCATCGACGTCGAGCGTGAGCGCATATCGCTGGGCATCAAGCAACTGGAAGGTGACCCCTTCACCAGCTTCGTTGCAGAACATGATAAAAACAGCATCATTGAAGGGACGGTAAAATCCATTGATGCGAAAGGCGCGGTGATTGCATTGACTGACGAGGTCGAAGGCTATCTGCGCGCTTCTGAAGTATCGCGTGATCGTGTGGAAGACATTCGCACCCATCTCAAGGAAGGGGATAAAGTCGAAACCATGATCATCAATCTTGATCGTAAAAATCGCACCATCAATCTTTCAATCAAAGCAAAAGATAAATCGGATGAAACCAGCGCCATGCAAAAAATCAAGGCACCTGCAAATGCTGGAACCACCAGTCTGGGTGCTTTACTGAAAGCCAAAATGGACAGTAAAAACACTGAGCAATAAGGAATTTTCATGACAAAATCAGAATTAATCACGCGACTTGCGGCACGTTTTCCGCAATTGGTGACGAAAGATGCTGAGCTCTCTGTCAAAACGATTATCGATGCCATGGCCCAAAGCCTGTCCCAAGGCCAGCGTATCGAAATTCGTGGATTTGGCAGTTTTGATCTCAACTATCGGCCACCCCGCATCGGTCGCAATCCAAAATCAGGCGAGAAAGTCAAAGTGCCTGAGAAATATGTTCCACACTTCAAGGCAGGCAAGGAAATGCGCGAACGTGTGGACTACAAAGCCAAGAAATAATAAATCTTGTTCAGGATGATTTGATTCGATCATCTGGCTTGGGTAGTTAACTGACATGGCATGATTCGCTCAGTTAATTACCCAAAGTTACCTGAATCGCTCAAAATAGAATACTATTGAATGACCCTTCATTTTCACCTGATTCGTACGGATTGAACTCATTATGATGAATCTGATTACATGGATTTTGCGGATTGTGGTTTTTGTAATTCTGGCCGTCTTTGCTTCCAAAAACTCGCAACCGGTGATGCTTCAGTATTATCTCGACAAATCGATCGAGCTTCCTCTCAGTGTCGTACTGCTGCTGTTCTTTGCATTGGGTATTTTCATTACCCTGCTGTTTGGACGCCGCCCTGATTGCTGACTTCACCTGCATCGAAGAATCCTCGCGTCATTGTCGCGCTGGACGTTCACAATGCCGCAGATGCATTATCGCTGGCTGACCGGCTCCATCCCGAATTATGCCGCCTGAAAGTCGGCAAAGAACTGTTCACTGCCGCAGGCCCGCAGCTTGTCGAAATCCTGATGACGAAGGGCTTCGATATCTTCCTCGATCTGAAATTCCACGACATCCCAAATACCGTCGCCAGCGCCTGTAAAGTGGCGCATGATCTGGGTGTCTGGATGGTCAACGTGCATGCGCTCGGCGGACGGAAAATGCTGCAAGCGGCACGAAATGCCATTCCTTCGGATTCCACCAGACTGATCGCCGTCACGTTGCTCACCAGCATGGATCAAAGCGATCTCGATGACATCGGTTTATCGGGAGAGCCGGCGCAAATTGTTGAGCGTCTGGCGAAACTGACACAGGATTGTGAACTGGATGGCGTGGTCTGCTCGGCATTGGAAGCATCGCGCTTGAGGCAACTGCTGGGCGACAATTTCTACCTGGTGACGCCCGGCATCCGCCTTTCGGGCGGAAATGCCGATGATCAGAAGCGTATCACGACACCACAACAGGCCATTCAGAATGGTTCCGATTATTTAGTCATCGGCAGGCCGATTACCCAGGCTGCCGATCCCCTTCTGGTCTGCCAGCAGATCAATTCAGAAATAGTGTAAGTCCAGCAAGCGGATTCGTTGATGATCTGAAATGAAGTCGTCAAAGTCAAACAGCATCAAAGCAGTTTCACCAATGCTGCGATAACAGCTACCTGCCCCATAGCCAATCCGACACTCCATTTAATCAATCGATTTTCCATTGCCATCAGATCGCTTTTGGAAACTAACTGAGTATCCATTGCTTCAGCAAACGCATCTTTCTGCGCTTCTGCGATAGCCGCAGCCTGATCACGTGGAACCCCTGCTTTCTCGAGTTTCTCGACAAATTTTAAAGTATCAAAAGTCACGGATGCCATTGCTCTATCTTTATCCAATGTAAATTAAAAACAGGTTTCAGCATATTAACGGCTCTAGCTGAAAACTTCAAATCACTCGTGGGTTAATTCTTTAAGCAAATTCTGTTATGGGATTCTCCAAGCACATCTGAACGGTCTTATTTATCCACGAAGATGGCAGGAAACTGCCAGCGGGATGGTAACTTAATTGCAGAGATCGATTTTTTTGATGGGTTGTGGACGATTTTGGCATCGTACTTCTGAATCAAACCGTGAACAGAACATTAAATGGCCAGATAATTCGGTATCTTTACATTCCACGTCTCTGTTTCTTACTTCAACATGAAAAAACCACCCAATTGCTTGGGTGGTTTTTATTTTTGAAACGATTAGTTAACTTCTTTTTCGTTCAGTTCCTTAGAACCCGAAGTTAGCCAACGTCACGTCAGTTACGCCGGTCAATTGTATGACAGCATCATCAGTTGCATTGAAGTCCCCATCTTTGTTGGCATCAACAAATACGAAGGTATTACCACCGTTAGTACCGATCGCAACACCACGGTCTTGCCCACCCGAAGCAAAAAAGTTTGCTACTGATAAGGTCGTTCCATCAACTGCTGCAGGAGCTAAAGCACCTTTATTTGCCAGTGCTGAAGCTTGCTGACCAGTAAATCCTGCAATACCCACATCAATAATATCCAAAGGACCTGCTGCTGCGGTACCAAAACCAGTGATAATGTCATGTCCATCGACAGTAGCATTTAATTGGGAGTCGGTTGCAGCATTAAGAATAATGGTATCAACCGCAGTTGTTCCTAAGGTAATTGAATCCGCGCCACCGTTACCTGCAATGGTGTCGCCGCCATCGGTACCTGTGTAGACGTCATTGCCTGCGCCACCAATGAATTCAACGCCATCAGCAGCACTCGCATCAACCGTCAATGCGCCTGTCAGGGTGCTGGCATCGATTTTATTAAGCTCAGCTGCGGTCAAGCCGGTGATTTCCAAACCAGCCGTTCCACTGACATTGATTGTTTCAACTGCATCACCCGCTAATGCAGTGATCGTATTGAAGTAATCAGCAGCATCCGCTTCAGCATCTGCATCAGAAATATTGGAAACGATATTAAAGGTTTCGATATCATCAGCTGTGAATGAGTCTACAAAAACCAACCCATCAGCGGATGTATCGTCGTTTCCGTCCAAAGCATTTAATGTCAGAGATGCAGCATCTTCGGCGCCAGTTGCGTCGGCCAAAGCAAACGTCAAGGGTTGACCAGCTACCAAATCAGTGGCTTCTGCGGCATTGAATGTTACTGTGGTATCAGCAACTGCATTTTGAATATTTGCACCCGCAGCAAGTGCGGCACCAATGGTAACTGCCGTCAAACCGGGCAGATTTTCCATATCGTAATTACCTGTACCACCGCCAATTTCAAGCGTTTCAAAATTGGAATACACATCTGCGGCATCAGCATCAAGCCAAGCGCCATTGGTGACTGCCAGCGTATCGTTACCTTCACCGCCATCGGCAGTAGCACCTGCAGTCGATGCGGCTCCGATCGTGAGTGAGTCATCTCCTGCGCCCAGATTCACAGCAGCATCGGCCGCCAATGCAGCATTGTAGGTAATGTCATCATTGCCTGATCCACCATCAACTGTTACGGCTGCACCGTTTACAGTTGCGGTCACGCCACCAGAATTATCGGTTGCGGTCAAGGTTTCCAATACGGTGAACGGAGTCAACAATTCGACGCTGCCCGTGCCAGTAATGGTAGCAGCCGTTGTAACACCACCTGAACCTTGAGTAATTTGACTCGAACCGGTTGCTTCAACATTCAATGCTTCAACCGATGTCAAGCCAAGGATCGTTGCAAAGGCATTGTTGGTTGCCAAATTCAGTGTCGTAACAACGTCATCCAGAGTAATATTATTAGCACCACCATCCTCACCAACTGAAGCAAGGTTAAGATTCAGACTGGTTGCTTCATTGTCAGCAAAAATAACATCTTGAGTTTGACTTCTGACTGAAAGATTAGCTGCGTCACCCACACCCGCAACTGTTCCAGCTCCTGTGCTTGAATTGACGGTGATTGCTTGAACACCTGTTGCATTGGTCAGATCAAGCGTTTGTGCTGAAGCAAAGCGCGCAAATACATTTTCAATATTGCTCAACAGAGGCGCTGCACCGGCAGCATCCAACGTAGCAGTCAGTGTATCTTTCGATCCGGCACCGCCATCCAGTTTGTCAATATTTTCTAATGTATTTACTGGATTACCTGCATTGTTTTCAGTGACCAGCGCTTTGAAAACATCATCGCCAGCCGTGCCAGTCAGGTTATCTTCGCCGACTTTCAAATTAAATTCTTGACCGGAGCCTGTTGGAACACCGCTTTCATTCAAGGCATTTTGGACATCGGCGTCTGAATATGCGCGGTCGCCGGTCACTTTGCTCAAAACAGTTTGCAGTACTGCCACATCAGTTGAACCTGCTTGAGATGAATAGGCTGAGGCAACTTTTACTTTATTAGCAAGCAAAGTTGCGGTAGGGACGAATTCTTCTGCGGGCGAACCTTCCAGATAGTTGATCGAATCAATGACAATCTTGCCAAATCCTTCACCTGCGGCCAATTTTGCGAGGACGAATTCTTTGGCTTGCGAACCAGCACTGGCAGGATCATCATCGGCTGCCAGACCAAAATGACTCAGAATGATATCGGCCTGCTCATCGGTCGTTACTTTTCCGCCAATAATGCTGGTTTTGAATATAGCAGTTTGCGCCAACAAATCAGCCAGCTGTTCGGTGGAAGCACCGCCTTCAACCACTGCTGCAAGTTCGGGCAAGTAGACATTACCAGGCGCACCGTTAAACAAACCAACAGTTACCTTCAAAATGTCATCGCGTTGTTCTGGTGTTATAGCCATGGGAGCTCCCTCAAATAAAATTAATGAAAATAACGAAAGTAAATTACTTGCAAGTTTTCACTTTGATTCTATGAACTTCTGCGCTACCAACCTACTTACTAGCAGAAAATACCACAAAAGCCAAGTTGAGGTGCATTCTGCACAAAACCACATTGCTTTGCAAGTATACAGCCGAAGTAGATAAACCATATGTGGTTTATTTGCAACAAATATATTTTTTTGAGGAAAAGATAATCACAGTGAATAGTTAGCCGGAGGCTGTCGCGCAAAGCCACAAGCATCGGGGGTTTGCTTCACCGGTCGATTTTTCTTTAAAATTGGAACGGTCAATTTATTGTATAGTGCTAACACTGTTAAATCCTTTAATTCAATTTTTAATTCCTTGCAACATTCCATCCGGTCGTTATCCAGAATTTTTCTCATCCTGAAATGGCATTTCCCTTTAATCGCCCAGATGATCAAACGGGAAGTGCTGGGGCGTTATCGGGGATCGTTTCTGGGGTTATTGTGGTCATTCGTCAACCCCATTCTGATGCTGGCGGTATACACCTTTGTTTTTAGCATCGTATTTGAAGTGCGCCTGGATCAAGCGCATACGCTGTATGACGATAAATTTGCCTTTGCATTGCTGCTGTTTGCCGGACTGATTATTTTCAATTTGTTTTCCGAGTGCGTATCGCGCGCGCCAGGATTGATACTGGCCAATGTCAATTACGTCAAAAAAATCATTTTTCCACTGGAAATCCTCCCGTGGATCACGCTAGGGTCAGCATTGTTTCATGCGGGGATCAATTTCCTGGTTTTATTTGCTTTTTTGATCTTCACCGGCCATCCGATCCACGCCACGCTGATCTATCTGCCCATCGTGATGTTGCCTTTTCTTCTGCTCATTATGGGATTATCGTGGTTGCTGGCATCCATCGGCGTTTTCGTCCGCGACATCGGGCAATTCATCGGCCTGATCCTGACGGTTCTGTTATTTATGAGTCCTATTTTCTACCCCGCTTCCGCACTTCCCGAGTCCATTCGGGATTATTTATTCCTGAATCCCTTGACGTTCATTATCGAGCAAGTCCGCAGCGTGACACTATATGGGCTGTCGCCGGATTGGCATGGTCTGATGATTTATTATGTTCTCGGATTGCTGGTGGCCTGGAGTGGATTGGCATGGTTTGAAAAAACCCGCAAAGGATTCGCCGATGTCCTTTAATGGCTGGAACCCTGAGGCAGCAATCGACGCTCGGGGATTATCGAAATGCTACCAGTTGTATACGTATCCCAAGGATCGCCTGAAACAGTTCCTGTGGCCACACCGCTGGCTTGGCGCTCGGCAGTATTACCGGGAACTGTGGGCGCTGCGGAATATTAATTTAAACATAGGGCACGGTGAAGTCGTCGGTATCGTCGGCCAGAATGGCTCGGGAAAGTCGACATTATTGCAGTTGGTCTGCGGCACATTGACGCCCACCGAGGGAGATGTGCAGATCAGCGGGCGGGTGGCGGCCTTGCTGGAACTCGGCGCTGGTTTCAATCCTGAATTCACCGGTCGCGAAAATGTGCACATGAGTGCAGCCATCATGGGTTTAAGCTCGTCTGAAATTGCCGAGCGGCTTGAAGAAATCATCGATTTCTCTGGCGTTCGCGATTTCATTGATCAACCCGTCAAAACCTATTCCAGTGGGATGTTCGTACGTCTGGCTTTTTCTGTGGCCATTAGCGTCGACCCGGACATATTGGTCATCGATGAGGCATTGTCGGTCGGCGACGGAGCTTTCGCGCGAAAATCCTTTACCCGCATCATGCAAATGCGCGATGCGGGCAAAACCATTCTATTCTGCTCACATTCATTGTTTCAAGTTGAATCCCTGTGCACGCGCGCAATCTGGGTTCATCAAGGCCAAATCGTCCTGGATGGCGAATCAGCCCAGGTCGTCACTGCGTATCAAGCCTTTCTGGACAAAAATACCACTGACGCAATTCCTGAAGCGCCGCTTGCTCAATTCAACATCCCGGCATCCGAATCGCGCCCGATATCCGGCAGCGCGCATCTCGACAAAATCAGGCTGCGCATCGATGATAGCGATACTACGGAATCAGCGCTCACAAGCGGTGAGTCCGTCGTCAATGTGGAAATTTCTTTCGCTTCCGACCCGGAACTGCCATGCCCTACTGTCGCCCTGACGCTGCAAACCAAGGATGGGCGCATCATTACCAGTGCCGCGACCTGGGAAGATGATTTCCTCGTACAACGCACGGCAAACGGATTCGGCCGCGTTTGTTTGACGCTGGATCGCTTGCCATTGTTGAAGGGCGAGTATGCCGTCAGTGCTTACCTGCTGTGCGAGCGCGGGCTGCACATTTATGACTCGGCTGAGCATGTATCCGTGCTGCAAGTAAAGCAAAAAGGCCGTCTGCAAGGATTTTTTTCCATTCCGCACCGATGGGAGAACCGTTGAACAACGCGACGCCAGTCAGTTAAGTGCTGATTAATTCAACGAACGTGATGAAGAGCGAGACGCACGGAACGAAACAACCAATACATATCAACCTGATAGGCGAGGGAGTGAGTACTGCGCAACGAAGCAAATCGCTCGTGCAGTCAATAATCAGCGCTTCCTATGCAAAGAATTTGCATGCGTTCAAGCATTACGCCAGCTCCGGCCGAACTTGAGAAGTTTTAACACTCCATTCACATCATTAGATTTCAATCGATATTCTATAAAATCACATGAGCGAGACCCGAGTCTTAGTGCAATTTCCGATCTCTTTGTTATCCGCGCGCCTACCTGCGCCGCCCCGTCGCCTTCTCGGTATCGGAAAAGAACTTGAACGATATTTTTTCCGCCTCCAACAGCAGGGCTACGACGTTCAATGCATCAGCCTCACTGATTTGATTCCGGCTGACCCTCAGCCATCCAGTGACGGCGATACGATCTCAAGTCATTTGTTACTCGAGAATTTGCTCGCATCCACTGCACATTGCGATGTGATCGTTGCTACGCAGCACATCGACCCACTGGTTATTTTCAATCTGATACTTGATCGCCTAGCCATTGCGGGCGATGTGTTCCTGATCGATCAATTTGCACCCCCACACGACCAATCTTGTCCAGACCAACGGTTTGGATTCAAGGAAATCCTGGCGCTGGCTGAAAGGTTTGGCCTGACATTGATCGAGTGCATCGATGTTCCCAGGAAAAAGACAGATTCCCTGACTGACTATCTGGAACTGCCCTCGCTCGTTCAGAACGATGACTTCCGCAATCTTGATCTGGCTGCTCAATCACCCCAGGCATTGACAGCCGGTCAGTCAATTTCTGTGGATGAGGCAAATGTTCATGGACTCGCATTGCTGCATTTACGGAAAACAAAAATGCCGAAATGGCGTATACGCGATGTGGAAAAGGCGCACATCGGCGAGATGCTCGAGTTATTCAAGAAAACTTTTCATCACGACATGACACCGGCACTGTGGGAATGGAAATATGGCGCAAACACGGCGCGCGCCGTTGGCATTTGGGAAAACGGTCAATTGATCGCCCATTACGGCGGCATGGCGCGGCAGATTTTGTACTTTGGCCAGCCGCACACCGCAGTGCAGATCGGTGATGTCATGGTCGATCCGGTCAAGCGTGGCATCTTAACCAAAAAAGGTCCGGTTTTTCTGATGATGGCAACTTTTATCGAGCGCTATGTTGGCTTTGGCAAGCACTATTTCATCGGTTACGGATTCCCTAACGATCGCGCCATGAAAGTGGCTGAATTATTGGGGCTGTATGCAGACGTCGGGCATATGGTTGAATTTTCCTGGTCGCCGCGGAGACGTCGGCCGCTATGGGAAACACGCTTGCAATTGTTATCCCGAATATCGACCGATACCGAGAAAAAATCGATCGATGCATGCTGGCACCGCATGGCGGCGGATTTGCGACACGACATCATCGGCATCCGGGATTGGCGCTATCTCGAACACCGCTATCTCAGTCATCCAGCTCATGACTATCAAGTCTTTCTCATCAAGAACCGCCTCAGTGGCAAGTCTCGCGGTATTTTTGTGTTGCGGCTTGTTCCGGAAGGGTGTGAACTGATGGATTGTGTCGCTGCATTAAGCGACATTCCGCTGCTCATCACCCATGCCAGGCGTTTGGCAGGCATGCACGGCGCAAGCCGGTTGTTTTGCCGCATCACGGCAAACTTCGCTCATCTTTTTGAAGTGGACGACGCCAGCCAGCAACCCGTGAACATTCGCATTCCCGCCAATAACTGGAGTCATGGCCCCGCTATTGAACTGATCAAGGATCATTGGTGGTTGATGAGTGGCGATATGGATTTTCGCTGACAAACTGTTCTGGGGTTGCCGCAGTCCTATGCCAGCAAATGGCTGATTAATTGAATGAAGGTGATGAAAGGTGTACCGCACCGAACGCAGCGACCGTGACATATCGACACGACGGGCGAAAGAGGAAGAGCCGGTCAACGACGAAATTCGCGACTGCAGTCAATTAATCAGCGTTTCTCTAGGGTAGGAATTCATGCAGTGTTCGGGTTAAAATACCGGGGCTTTTATCACGCCCGGCAATACAACCCACCAACATTACGAACTGAGATTTTCTTGGAAAATATCCTCGTCCCCTATCAAGCATCCACCCATATTCCCTGCACACAAGCTCTGGTATTCGCGCCCCACCCTGACGATGAAGTGTTCGGTTGCGGCGGCGCCATCATGCGTCATATCGAGCACAACACGCCGGTGCAGGTCATCATTGTTTCGGATGGGACTTACGGGGTCAGTACAGACGCAGAAAGCGAATATGCGCTACAGCGCCAGAACGAAAGCATCGCTGCGGCTCATGAGCTGGGATACGGTGTCCCAGCATTCTGGCATTATCCAGACAGACAGATCAGTTACAGTGAAAAGCTGATTCAGCACATCCTCGCCAGTATCCGTGAGATCAATGCCGATCTGGTTTACGCGCCATCCATACTGGAAATGCACCCGGATCACCGCGCTCTGGGCATGGCTGTCTCGGAAGCCGTCCGCCGCATCGGCGGGATGATTCGGGTGGCATTCTATGAAGTAGGCGTACCGTTGCACCCTAATCTATTACTCGACATCAGCAATCTGGCTGCTCGCAAATCTGCCGCGATGGCATGCTTTTCATCGCAGAATGCTAAACAACGTTACGACCAGCATATTGCCGCACTCAACCGCTACCGCACCTATACCCTGCCCGAACAGGTCAGCGCTGCCGAAGCCTACATGTTGGTCAACGCCGAAACATTGGCAGACGATCCACTCAAACTATACGAATCCGAGCACGCCCGCCAGAAAGCACTGGGGCTGCCGCTCAATAGCGACGATCTACCATTGGTAAGCGTCATCATCCGCAGCATGGACCGCCCCAGCCTGGTCGAAGCGCTGGACTCGATCGCCTTGCAGACTTATCCGAACATCGAAGTCGTTGTCGTCAACGCCAAGGGACCGGATCACGGCAAAACCGCCGAATGGTGCGGCAATTTTCCCATCCGCAAAGTCGATATGACCGAACCGCGCCATCGCAGCCATGCCGCCAACGCAGGGCTTCTGGCTGCCCAAGGACACTTCGCCATTTTTCTGGATGACGATGATCTGTTCCTACCCGATCATGTGTTTGTCCTGGTACAGGCATTGCAAGCTCATCCAGGCACACAGTGCGCCTACACCGGCGCACGGGTGGATTACTTTATCGACGACAAGCTGCAAAAAACCACGCATTTCAACGATCCCTTTGATGCCGGCCGGTTATGGGGCAGAAACTTCATTCCAATCCATGCCATGTTGTTTGAGCGGTCGCTCGTCACGGAAGATCACTGTCAGTTCGATGAATACCTGGAAATTTTTGAAGACTGGGACTTCTGGATACAACTTTCCCAACATACCAGGATTTTGCATCTCGATAAGATCACTGTCGTTTACCGCAATCATGGCTATTCCGGCATGGGACTTCAATACGATGGAGAATTCGTCAAGAAAGCAAGGATCAAGGTTTACGACAAATGGAAAAATCTGCTAACCGGGGAACAGCTGGAAGATCTGATCCAATACCGCGAAGATTTGACGTTGCGTTTGCATAAGCAGTTGGCTGAGAGCACCGATCAGGTTGGCATTCTGCACCAAACCTTTCAAAAGGAAACGGCAGCGAATCAGCAACGCGAGCAATCTCTGCAACGAAAAGTCGCCGACCTGAACAGTACCATTGATTATTTGAACAGGATCAATGCAGATTCCAAAAGAACCATCAATGATCTCAATATCACCATTCATGCCCTAATCCACTCCACCTCATGGAAGGTAACCTCTCCGCTTCGTTTCCTGGTTCGCATTGCCCGCGGACAGTATCACGAAGCATGGGATGGGTTACGTCGCAAGATTCTGTTTGTGCTTAAAGCCGTTTATTGGCGGTTGCCGAACCGCTGGCGCGACAGCATGGTCACCGTGGCATACCACATTGCTGGCCCTCTGTTCAGGGGACTGGGGCATTATGAAGCGTGGCGCACCCGAAAATCGGGCTCCGCGCTAACCTTTTTGCGCCATGCAGGAGATCGCCCTGTCGCCATGGTGAATCTCGAGGAAACACCCCCCTTGGGACGATCCCCGCAAGGGCGCATCGCGATTCATGCGCATATCTTTTATGCCGATCTGATTCTGGAGTTTTCCGAACATCTCAAGGCGATGCCCTTCGCCTACGATCTGTTCGTTTCGGTACCCGATGATTCGGTCAGCCATGCTTGTAAGCAAGCTTTTTCCAAACTGCCACATATCCAGCAACTCACTATCACCGTCGCGCAAAATCGCGGACGAGACATCGCACCGTTTTTTTGCACGTTCGGAGATGTATTGCAACAGTATGACTACATCGCGCACTTCCATAGCAAAAAATCGCTGCACAACAATGGCAGCACTGATGGTTGGCGAGAATATCTACTGACCAATCTGCTGGGCAGTACCTCAAATATCCGGAAGATCTTTACGCTTTTAACAGAAAATCAGAAAGTTGGATTAATTTACCCCCAAAATTATGCCAAGTTACACTATTCGTCTTATACCTGGCTTTCCAACCGACATCTGGGTCAGATCTGGTGCGATAGATTAGGCATTCCACTGCCCAAGGGTTATTTTGATTTTCCCGCTGGCTCGATGTTCTGGTCTCGAGCAAAAGCCCTACAGCCGTTGTTTGATGCGCACATCAAGCTGGAGGAATTCCCCGAGGAAGCTGGACAAAAAGATGCCACACTGGCACATTGTATCGAACGACTATTTGTCCCGGCATGCACCCTCGCCGGCTACAAAACCGCCATATTACTCGATGCTCCAACTGATAGTTGGTCTCGCTGGCGTTTCGATCAATATCTGTCACATGATCCAGACAAGATACGAGCAATGCTCGCAGACTCTGCACTGCAAATCGTGGTATTCGATATTTTCGATACTTTGCTGACGCGCCCACTGCTGGATCCTGAAATGACCAAGCACATTGTTGCTCATCGCGTCGACGATAAAACCGGTCGGATTTATCTTGAATATCGCGCTTTGGCTGAATCACAGGCGCGCCAGAAGGCGGGACGAGATGTGGATCTAAACCTGGTCTATACAGAATTTCTTGCGCTCTCCGGTCTTGATTGCACTGTCGTTGATCAATTACAGCAACTCGAACAAACCATCGAGCAGGATATCGTAGTACCGCGACCCGAGGCGATCGCACTGATGCAATTTGTCATTGCATCAGGCAAACGCGTCATCCTTGCCAGCGACATGTATCTGCCACGATCCATCGTCGAATCCATGTTGCAACAGCACGGCATTCTCGGCTGGCACGCTCTTTATTTGTCCTCGGACATCGGTGTCAGAAAGGATACCGGAGAGTTGTACCAACAATTGCTGGCGCAGGAAAACATTTCCAGAGGCGCTGTTATCGTCATCGGTGATAATGAGCATTCGGATGTCCAAATACCTTCTGAATTAGGTATTCGGAGTTATCACATTCTCCGACCGGTTGAACTGGCGCGTGCAACACCCCGCCTTGAATCTCTGATCGAAAACTCACTTTATCGCCCTGCACTGAACGAACAATTGACATTGGGTTCCATTGTTCAGGCTGGTTTCAGTTCACTGTATTATCCCAGCTTCAGCGCTGCAAACCTGTTCACTCCTTCTCCCTGGATTATCGGATATGCCATTGTAGGCCCTGTGATTCTATCATTTGTTCAATGGCTGGCTAGTGAAGCTCGAACTAAGGGTATATCACGCTTGTATTTCTTGGCTCGCGAAGGGCAAATCTTGAAGACTGTCTATGATCGCTGGGTAACTGGACAATCCGAAGCCGTCTCGTCGGATTATCTCATTCTGTCGCGTCGGGCCATTACCGTAGCCACGATTACCGATCTCGAGGACATCTACAGCATTGCAAGTACCCAATATTATTCCAATAACTTAGCACATTTTATTCATGAGCGTTACGGCGTGACGCTCTCCGATACCGAATGCGAGGAACTGGAACGCCAGGGAGTTTGGAAAAAAAACAAGCAGGTCAATGTTGAGAAAGGTAACATGGAGCATCTGAAACCAGTACTGCAAACCCTGCAGCAGCGTATTTTGGATGCCGCCCAGGCGGAACGCCCAGGATTACTGGCTTATCTGGACACCATCGGTTTGAGTGACTCATCGAATGCTGCGATTGTGGATATCGGTTATTCTGCGACCATCCAGGGCTATCTGAATCGGTTGCTTGCGCGAAAAATCCATGGTTACTATCTTGTCACCACGAACCGTGCCGAAGAAGTATCTTCGGAATTTGGTGTCACTGCAGCAGGTTACTACGCGGATGGCATCGAACCTCTGACTGCGCAAACACCCATTTATGTTCAAAGCTTTTCCCTGGAAAAACTCATGAGTTCTGACGATGCTCAGATCGTTCGCTATCGGCACGACGCCTCCGGCGACATCATTCCGGAATTCCGCCCGCTTGAAGACGAAGAACGCCGATCAGCATTGACACGAGCAGAAATCAGAAACGGTATACTCGACTTCGTCACCCAATCGATCATGATCAGGGAACAGTGGGTCAGTGATTTTGAAGTTCCCAAGGATATGGCGGTTGCCTTATTCGATGAATTCATTCAGCATGCTTCACCGGCCGAGCAGCGCATTTTGAGTGCTATCGTGCTCGACGATCACTACTGCGGCCGCGGTCTGGTGAGTTAAGGCAAGTGTAGACTTATGAATCAGTTGCAATCAGGCACAGACAATTCTTGCGGAATGTATCCTTTTCCCTGACTGTTCTCTCAACCAGGATGTAGTCTGAATCGCCGGCTTTTGTCATGCAAGCGTTTGCCAGGGCAACAATTGAACGCGGAACTGCTCCATCTGCGTCAACATCTCAAGCGCACTGGAGTCCCGCCTGAGTACCATTCCGGCAGCATAGTGCTCAAGCGTTTCCGCCGGAGCGCCAAGATCAAAACAACACAGTGGCACGCCGCAAGCCACCAATTCATGCGTGACATACGAGAAGGTTTCCGGCCAGATCGACGGAAACAGGAAAATATTGGCTCCAGATTGTGCAATCAGTGAAGGCAGTTTCGTTTTATCATAGCGACCAGTCTCATTCAGACACCGGGCAGAAAATGCCGGTACCATCGCACCAATCACTGTAACCCGGTAAGGCAAGGCACGATCATCGATAGCCTCGCACAATTGCCTGACGATATCCCAGCCTTTTTGCCAGCCTATCGTGCCGACAATACCGATATGCAGTGGTTTTTTTAAATCAACTGTCACTACCCGATGATGAAAATGCGTCATCGAGTGCGGGCGCACCACAATCTTGGTTGCATGTTCGGGATAGATGCGTGCATACAGATCGCGGGTACTGTTTGAAAAAGCCACCAGGGTTTCCGCTCTGGCAAACACTTTTTCCCAGCTCATGCGCCATTCTGTGATGGTGTGGGCGCCGCTGGGGAAATCCATCGGCAGTCGGCTATAACACTCATTACAAATCGTGCTTTCCGGTAATCCGCAATATTTGCGCTCGCTATCGATCAAAAAAAGGCTGGGACACAGCATCAGGAAATCATGCAATGCAATACTGAGCGGAATACCCTTAAGCACTGCTGGATCCCCCAGCCAGCGCAAAAAATCCATCGGCCGGCGGTAGGAATAAATATTGTTGATCAGAATGCTGCTCGGTTGAATGCCCTCGATTACCCGCTCCCAATCAGGATAATCCTGAAAACGCAGGTTCAGTTGCGCCGAACGTGATTTCCACTCCGCGCGCAGTTCTCCGGTTCGATAATCATCGAGCAAGTGTAAAACAGGTATCCCCGATTTCAGCGTATTGGCTATCAGTTCCTGACAGTAGGCAAACGCTCCCCCTTCAACAACATTGTCAATTACCACCAGTGCGGGTAGTCCCGCTTGCTTTGCCAGCACCATCAGATGCAGAAAATCCCGCACTGGCCGCATCGGATCGCGCCCGATGAAATCATGGTATTCATCGAACAACCCGGGATAACGCTCACGTAGAATTAACTCATTGCGATCTGCAAGCGCCTGGCGCTCCTGCGATGGAAAAGAACCACCATGCTTGTGGTAGACGAACAGATTGGGCGTCAGCACATGCCGATAACCCAATAATCGAGCGCGCTGGCACCAGTCATTTTCTTCACGGTAACCCTTGCCGAAAACCGGATCGAACATACCGATACGCTTCGCTACTTCCAATCGGATCGCCATGCAAAATCCCACTCCGGTCGGAATGTCGATCGCTGTTGCATCTGCAAGCCGTCCGAGAACACTATCCACTTCCGTTGCTGGCATGCCCTGCGGCAGTTCATTGTCGATAAAAAAATGTGGAAAGCTGCAAATTGCTCCAGCATTGGTAAACGGCGTGACGCTGGCGACCTTCGGATTGACAAGCAAAGGAGCAAATAGCCTTTCCAGCCAGAATGGCGGCACTTGCACATCCGAATTGAGCAGCACGAAATCATGAGTTGCATGCTCAAACAAGCGGTTGACTGTTCCGACGAAACCCAGATTATTGTCATTTTGAAGCAGAACGGCATCAGGAAAATCCTGCAAGCGCCGCTCGAGCCAGGGCTGAATACGCGGATCTGGACTTGCATCGTTGGCCACCAGTAATCGGAACGGTGAGCTACGGGCTTGCGCCAGACTGCCGAATAGTAATTCCAGATATTCAAAACCGTTATAAATCGGAATTATCACATCCACCTTGGTCGGTAATGGCAATAAAGACGGAAATACCCGATGCATGCGAAACGAAGCGACAACAGGCAACGCCGAATGCACCGTCCTCAGCGCCGCCTGCTGCAAAACCATGACCAGAGCTTGACGTGCCCGCGCAAACTGTCCAGTCAGTAACCACCCCAGAACCTTGAACTGCATAGACCGGTTCAGAAGGCCAAGCCCCTGTCGGGCAAGTCGAATACGCAACAAGTGTGTTCCAACCTTGCGCATTGGTCTGGTGATGCGCCAAGACCGTGAGTTTTCGTACAATGCAATCGTGTTGTCGAGTTTTTGCTCCAATGCCGCAAGCTGATTCGACTGATCTTCAAGTTCGCGCTGCAACCTATCGACCTCGGTATCTGATATATTCTCCCCACTCCGCGCTGAATGCCAATTCTTGCCCTCGCATGAACGTCTGACCAACTCCTGAAAAACCCCGCTTTCCATGCGTGACTGCCACTTGATCAGAACCTCGCGTTCAGCCTCTGCATTGTCCCACCCGAATTGCTTCGCCTGATCAGCCATTGGGTAGATCGCTGTTGGTTCGTCGATGAACACAAAGTCACCCCATTGCGCCAGTTGCAGACAGAAATCCCAGTCCGCATAGCCCGAAAGTGTTTCATCGAAACAAACTCCAGCTTCGATGAATCGGCGATGAAACAGCAGGGAATAAATGGACAGAAGATGACCGGAATACAAATTGACGGGGTCGAATGGAGCTCCCCATTCGTTCAGCACAGTTTCGGCAGAATCAATCATCCGTATTCGTGCATAAGCTGCCACGGCATCGGGATGGTCATTGAGCATCGTTACCAGCCGGCGCACATGTTCAGGATGTAATTCGACACCGCTATCGAGCACCGTCATCCAGTTTCCATGCGCCACCTGCAAGCCTGCATTGGCCGCAGCAGCGGGTAGCATCAACATGCCATGAGGATTTAGCCATTGCACTGAAAGAGAAAAGCACTGCGTAATCTGCTCATCTTGCTTGCTTTCCTGCATGTTCACCACGATAACCTCGATGTCGGCATGCGTCTGCTTTGCGATCGACGCCAAAGTAACGACTAATTGCTGCGGGTCTGCGCTGCGTACGATAATAGTAACCAAAGTTGAAGGGCGGTATATAAGAGTGCTCATGCTGGCTGGACAGATTTTCTTGATTGATCGGCGGAATGAGTAACGCCGGATAATATACGCCCGATCCCCTATCAGGCAATATGATACTTCTCACACTTACGGTTAACGAGCCGGCAAGCAGGGGACATACATAACGAAATACTGCTGCACTTCTTTTTTTCTGAACTCATTAAAGATCATCGAAGTGATGACTGACGTAGTGAATTTTCACCACCCCTACACATGATAGGAATCCATGCTGCGTTCAGGTTAAAATATCCGGGCTATTTTCACACCTTGTATTGCAGTCCAACATTACGAACTGAGATTTGTTGAAAAATATCCTCGACCCTTTTCAAGCCACTTTCCTCTTCTCCTGCCCACAAGCATTGGTTTTTTTCCCACGCCAGGAATTGGTCGCCCCATCACAGCCGCCTACTGATTTTTTTTCGTCATATAACCTCACAATTACTCGGCCTCCGCGAGAATTGTCTTGAAAATCCGCTGGCACAATCTACTCACCCAGAAGCTGCGAGCGGCTCAGCAATACCATGGAAATATCTCAGGACTGATCAGCCAAGTGTGCTATATCGTCAAACACGACGGTATAAAAGCACTGGGATACCGATTGAAGCGATTCTTCACTCGCCATGCAGCCAATCACTACGATATCAATACTTATCAGGAATGGATTCGTCGTTATGACGTGGTATCGGATTCATCCCGGGCGGTCATGAAGCGCCGGATCCAGAATTTTCAACATAAGCCGCTGATCTCGCTGATCACAGCAATTCATGACCCGCAATCACCATGGCTCAAAGAATGTATCGAATCAGTTCAAGCGCAAATCTATCTTCATTGGGAATTATGTATAGCCGTTAACGCTTCAACCGGGGATTCAGCGGATTTCCTTCCAGGGCAATATAAGCAACAGGATACTCGCATTCGAATGTTGTTTCTCTCAAGCAAAGTTAATTCTGCTGTAACCATTAACAGCGCGCTTGACATCGCGCAAGGCGAATGGATCGCCTTATTGAATCCAGAGGATTTACTCAGCGAAGATGCGCTGTTCTGGGTAGCCGACGTCGTCAATAAAAAACAGGATGTTGCATTGATGTACTCTGACGAAGATCAGCTTGATGCGCATGGCAATAGAACGATGCCTTACTTCAAGTGTGACTGGAATCAGGAATTGTTTTATTCCCATCACATGCTTGCACATCTTGCTGTATATCGCACCGCAATTCTGCGAGAAATGGGCGGATTCAGGGCTGAATTCGAGTCCGCTTACAGTTATGATCTAGCCCTGCGCTTCATTGAGCGCATTGCCGCGCCACAAATTCATCATATTCCACGCATTCTCTGTCATGTCCGCACCCAAAATCCTCCGACCAGCACATCAAACAGCGATTCAGATGTCCAGATGGATGGACTCCGCGCACTCAATGCACATTTGCAGCGTCGACACATTCCGGCTATAGCAGAGCCCAACGGTGCTTATTATCGTGTGCGATATGCTCTGCCCGATGACCATCCCTTAGTGACATTGATCATACCGACCCGAAATGGATTGCAATTGCTCCGTCAATGCATCACCAGCATTATCGAAAAAACGACGTACCAGAATTATGAAATTCTCATTGTTGACAATAATTCCGATGATGCAGCCACGTTGCAGTACCTCGACGAACTGGATAAAAAAGGCCACGCCCGCATCCTCAGGGACCACCGTCCTTTCAACTACTCCGCGCTGAACAACAATGCCGTTTCGCATGCCCACGGTGAATTCGTCGGGCTACTGAACAACGACGTGGAAGTCATCACTCCGGACTGGCTATCGGAAATGATTGCGATTGCGGCACAGCCCGGAATTGGCGCGGTTGGGGCACGACTCTGGTATCCTGATGACACGCTACAGCATGCAGGCGTCATTTTAGGTGTTGGAGGGATCGCAGCGCATTCTCACAAACACCTGCCGCGTCAAAAGACCGATCAATTTGTACGGGTTAGTTGCACTCAAAATCTTTCCGCCGTGACCGCGGCCTGCCTGATCGTCCGAAAATCTATTTACGAGCAAGTGGGCGGATTGAATGAACAGGATCTGCAGGTTGCATTCAATGACGTCGATTTCTGCCTGCGCATACTAGAAGCGGGCTACCGCAACGTATGGACGCCCCACGCTGAGCTTTATCATCATGAATCAGCAACGCGCGGTTATGAAAATACGCCCGAAAAAATGGCGCGATTTAGTACTGAAATCGAGTATATGAAACAACGATGGAGTCACTTATTATTTAACGATCCCGCTTATAATCCCAATTTGACACTGGATCACGAAGATTTTTCCTTGGCAGTTCCGCCGCGGCGGGAAATAATAAATCAATATCGCCAAACATCACAAAATCCATGAAAAGCTCCTCCTATTGCGAGACGCAACCATCGTGAACGCAGACATTGTACCGATCATCGTCACCTACAACCCTGAGAAGGACACGCTGCTGACCAGCCTCATCGAATTACTTGCTCAAGTCGAGACCGTCATCGTGGTGGACAATGGCTCAGATGCTGGTACCGAACTGATTTTGCAGAATCTTTCCGGCTCGCATAGATACAACGTCAAGCTCATCGCCTTAGAACAAAATTTCGGACTAGGCAAAGCCTATAATGCCGGAATAACACTAGCGCGAAATTTGAAGGCTGATTTTGTTCTCCTGATGGATCAGGACAGCGTTCCGGAATCAAACATGCTGACTGAATTACGCTCGGCCTTTATCAGTCTTGAGGCACAGGGAAAATCAATTGCTGCAGTGGGCCCACGTTATCGCGAGCATACGACCAACAGGTTATCCGAATTTGTAGTCGTTCGTTCATTGGGATTGACGCGTTTGCGCTGTGAACCCTCGCTTCCGTACGTGCGCGCCGATTTTATAATCTCGTCCGGGTCATTGATCTCCTTGCAAGCGCTGGATCAGATTGGCGATATGGACGAGGATTTGTTCATTGATCATATCGATACCGAATGGTGTTTTCGAGCAAAAGCCAAAGGATTTGATATTTACGGCATATGTAACGCAATCATGCTGCACTCCCTGGGAGAGCGGCGCATTCTTGTCTGGTGGGGCCGCTGGCGATCGATCTCGGTTCATCGACCTTTCCGTTATTATTATATGTTCAGGAATAGCGTCTTATTATGGCAACGCTCCTATATGCCCATTGCGTGGAAACGCGCTGACAAATTACGGATGTTCTATTTTTTTTGGTTTTTCCTGATCGTGTCACCCAACCGAAGAATCACTGTAAGGATGATGCTCAAGGGCCTCAAGGATGGTTTCCAGAAAAAATCCGGAAGACTCTGAAGAGGCAAGAGAATCTCCCATGAATACGACAACGCATTATTTACAACCCGTCTCCGTCATTATCGTGAACCATAATGCCGGATCGCTGATCATGCAATGCGTTCAGACAGCGCTTGAACAAGCGCAAGAAGTCATCGTGGTGGATAATGCCTCAACTGACTCGAGCTCAGACAAGCTACAGCGATGTTTTCCACAAAACAACCGTTTTTCAATGATTTTTTCGCACAAAAACCTTGGTTTTTCGGCAGGTTGCAATTTAGGAATGACTGCAGCAACGCAACCGTATGTTCTTTTTCTGAATCCGGATTGCCTGCTGGGTGTTGAATCACTTAGGTTCATGATGGAAGTCCTGCAATCTAACTCCACAATCGGCATGGTGGGGGGGTATTTGATCAATCCCGATGGTTCGGAACAAGGCGGTGGGCGGCGCGCCATACCGACTCCCTGGCGGGCTTTGGTGCGGGCTTGCGGTCTTTACCGTCTGGAAAAACTCAGTCCTCGATTATTTTTCGACTTTCATCTGAATAAACAGCCGTTGCCATCCGCTCCGATCGAAGTCGAAGCCATTTCTGGCGCACTGATGCTGGTGAGTCGAAACGCCATTGATGAGGTAGGGGGCTGGGATGAAGGCTATTTCCTGCATTGCGAGGATTTGGACTGGTGCATGCGTTTCAGAAACAAGAATTTGAAAATCATGTTCGTACCGACCGCGCCGGTCACGCATTTCCAGGGAACGTGCAGTCGCGCTCGCCCCTACTTTGTCACATGGCACAAACACAAGGGTATGTTGCGTTTTTACCAAAAATTCTTTCGCCAGCAGTATCCGATCTATGTGATGGGCTTGATCACCGTTGGCGTATGGCTTCGTTTTGGCATCAGCGTAATGTCCTATGGCCTTCGCGACGCCTCTCGTTACTTGCGTTCCAAACATGAATAAACGGGCTGGTTTATTGGGCGCCACGAGCATGGTAGGCGAGCAGTTATTGCAGCAAATGTCGCTGCAGGATTGGCACGTCACGGCGTTTTCCCGTCAATCAAGGGTGAGTATTGATCCAGCAATCGAATGGCAACGGCTTGATTGCCAAGGATCGGGAGAAAAAATTATTGCGAAAAACAGCATTCCATTCTGGTTGTGCGTTGCGCCCATTTGGGTATTACCGGCCTATTTCGATCTTTTATTAACGTATGGGGCACGGCGAATTGTTGTATTATCGTCCACCAGTCGCTTCACGAAACCCATTTCATGCGATATGAATGAACAAAAAATTGCCTTCCAACTCATTTCTGGTGAAAAACAAGTGCAATCCTGGGCAAACGCGCATCACATCGATTGGATCATTTTGCGTCCGACTTTGATTTATGGTTACGGTCGCGATAAAAATATCACTGAAATTGCGCGGTTCATTCAACGTTTTAACTTTTTCCCTGTGTTCGGGTCTGCGCAGGGATTACGGCAACCCATCCATGCCGCTGATGTCGCGAGCGCTTGCATCAGTGCATTGAACACATCCCGGGTATCCAATCACTGCTATAACCTGACCGGAGGAGAAACCATCTCGTATCATGAAATGGTAACGCGCATATTTCAGGCGCTTGATCGTGCGCCGCGTATCGTTACGGTTCCGCTCTGGTTGTTCCAGTTCGTGTTATGGGGATTGCGCTGGCTGCCACGATATCGGCATTGGACACCGGAAATTGCAAAACGCATGAATCAGGATTTGATCTTCGATGATTATGACACGAAACGCGATTTGGACATCTTCCCTCGGCCATTTAGTCTGAGCGCTAATGATTTGCCTAGTCAAAATAGCTAGGGGAAAACTATAATTGCATCTGATTCCATGCTGATGCTTCTGCGGCGCTTTAGGAGAGGATACTTTTTTTATGATATCTATGGACTGTTACATTGTTATCTGCGGTAAGCACACTCACTTTTCCATCCACATTAATCCTCAATGAAATTTAAATTTAAAGCGCCACACAATGAAGTTGCGGAAGTCCTCACGGGCTTTAAAAAAACATTTCGCAATATCGGTGTTTTCAGTGCAGTCATCAATATGCTGATGCTCATGCCAGCCATTTATATGCTGCAGCTATACGACAGTGTGTTGACCAGCCGGAACGAAATGACGTTGTTAATGTTGACACTGATCATGATCGGCGCTTATGTTTTCATGGGGACGCTGGAATATGTGCGCAGTTTTGTGCTGATCCGGGTCGGTGCGCAGCTTGATATGAAATTGAACCGGCGTGTCTACACCGCTGCATTCGAGCAAAGTCTGAAACAAGGGGATGGAAATGCCGGGCAGGCGCTCAAGGACTTGACTAATTTACGCCAATTCTTGACCGGAAATGCGCTGTTCGCTTTTTTTGACGCGCCCTGGTTTCCCATTTATCTCTTCGTCATTTTCATGTTTCATCCGATACTCGGCGCTTTTGCATTATGTGGCACAACCATTCTCATCACTCTTGCCTACATCAATGAAAAGGTTTCCCATAAGCCGCTGGCGGAAGCTAATTCAATGGCGATCGCCTCAACCAATATCGCATCCAACAATTTACGGAATGCTGAAGTCATTGAAGCAATGGGTATGTTACCAAACCTGCAATCGCGCTGGTACAAATTGCACAGCCGTTTCCTGAATCTGCAAGCTGAAGCGAGCGAAAAAGCTGGCGTTGTCACTGCATTATCGAAATCGTTTACGGTCGCTTTACAGTCCCTGATGCTGGGACTCGGCGCCTTATTGGTGCTGGATAATGACATCACACCCGGCATGATGATTGCCGGCTCCATCTTGCTGGGCAGAGCCGTTTCTCCTGTCCAGTTATTGATCAGCGTGTGGAAACAAATTGGCAGCACGCGCAGCGCCTATGAACGCTTGACCAAATTGCTCGAGCAAAATCCAGCTCGTGAGGCAGGCATGGCTTTGCCCAAACCCAAAGGCGTGATCTCTGTTGAGAGTGTCACGGCCATCCCCCCCGGCGGCAAGGTTCCTGTCATCAAAGGATTGAGCTTTTCTCTCGGCGCAGGAGAAGTATTGGGGATCATAGGCCCTAGCGGATCCGGGAAATCCACGCTGGCACGCTTATTGGTGGGGGTGTGGCCTGCCGCTGCCGGAAAAGTCAGATTGGATGGCGCCGATGTATATTTATGGAACAAGGACGAACTTGGGCCTCATATCGGTTACCTGCCACAGGATATTGAATTATTTGCCGGCACCGTTTCTGAAAACATTGCACGCTTCGGGGAAATTGATGCAAATAAAGTGATTTTGGCGGCAAAACGTGCAGGTGTGCACGAAATGATTCTGAATATGCCTGAAGGCTATGATACGCCCTTAGGCGATGGCGGAGCAGGACTATCGGGTGGACAGAAGCAACGGCTCGGTTTGGCGAGAACCATGTACGACGATCCATCATTGATTGTGCTTGATGAACCCAACTCCAATCTGGACGACGTAGGTGAGCAGGCTTTGCTAGCCGCATTGTTCGATTTGCGCAAGCGTGGTAAAACCATCGTTCTGATCACTCACCGTACCAGCATTATCAGCGTTACAACCAAGCTTTTACTGTTGCAAGATGGAACGGTAAAAATGTTTGGCCCCACCGATCAAGTCATTGAAAAACTCACCAAGCAGCAGCAAGCTCAAAAAGCACTCATTGCCCAACAGGATTCCAATAAACAGGGATCTCAAGATCAAACGCCGCCAGGCAATAATACTGCTCATTCAGAGAATTGATGACATGATCTTGCCGATGATTCATTGCATAATATGCCAC
>WBZQ01000668.1_pt1 | contig 25912 bp, 27 predicted proteins | sample 5204251 | NCBI WGS metagenome assembly WBZQ01 (sample SAMN12412402, study PRJNA552823) | activated sludge metagenome | isolation source: activated sludge from nitrification reactor of wastewater treatment plant... | place: USA: Virginia | collected 2017-09
CGAACCTGAGCAGCACCCCAACCCCGGCCAGACACACCCCAAGGTGGGGAATTACGTGACAGCCGGTGAGGAATTAGTTGACGGAAAACCCCTCAAACCTGGGGAAAAACGTGACCGCTGACACGCGCCTTACTGCGCTTTGACGGCCAGGCAGCTGTAATGGATTGCCGACTTCTGATCCGGCGCGTCGGGTAGATACACGAAGAGCTCCGAATAGATGTTGGGTTCGTCGTCGGCGATCACCACATCCCTGCGATGCTCCGGGAGGTCGTAGTAGATGCCGGGGTCGGAGACGATGCGCGCTGGCCTGCCCCGCAACCCCTTCGCGTCATACGCCAGAGCCTGATAGCCCGGGGGAATCTCGGTCACACACCGATTCTTGCGCATGGCTCAAGGCATCTGCAGTCAGGAGAACGAGGCCATTACCGAGGCTGCAGATCCTTCTCGGCACCGGGTCGCGAAATTGGTGCGCAGCCGGGACCCGGGCATGCCCTACCGTCGAAATCACGAATTGCGTGATCAACAGAAGGGGAGTCCGGTGGGGATTTCGCTGCAGCCAGTGACCGAACAGCAGGCCAGGGACAACCGGGCCAAGGCCTATCAACGGGGCAAGTTCCCGTTCATGGTCAACGCGTTCTCGGTGCTGGTAGGCCTGGTCGCGCTGGCCTACATCGCCGACGACATGGGCACCGACGTGGCCGTGCTGTTCCTGCTGGGCGCAGTGGTGATCGGGACCGCATCGAGCCTGTACCTCGGCACGATTATGAAGGGCGCCCAGTACCGTATCAAGCGCCCGGGCTGGCAGCTCGTCGCGGTACTCGCGTTCGTCGCCGGGCTGGTGGTCATCTGGGCGCTCGGCGAGGCGACCATGGCAATGGGATTAACTTGGGGCCGACCACTTTTTGTCCTCATCGTGGTGGCCGTACTGGGTGTGGCGTGGGTGTTCTACGCCCGGGCGGTGCTGCTATTCGAGGGCAGCTGCCTGGGTGTGCTGTTCCCGAGGTATCTGGCGAAGTGGCCCAACGTCGCTCAAGTCGTGTACACCGCCGGCAGCAAGCCGGGCACCGTGGAGATCGGGGTGCGGTTGGTGCCCAACGCCGTTGAGCCGTCTGAGCCGCGGCCGGTGCGTGACGGCCAGCTGCTCACCGACTTGCTGGCCCGCGGGGTGGTCCCGCAGCGGTTGTTCGACCTGGATCGGCTGCGCTGGGTGCTCAACCAGTCGGGCCGACGCGATGTCGCGCTGATCGAGCGCACTCCCGCCGGTGAGCGGCTGGTCGGCTACTCCAACAACTGGTAGGCAGCGGCGCGTTCCCCGCGCCCCGCAGTTCACCCCTCAAGGGTGAGATGCGGTACGGGCGTATCGGATTACGTCGTCCGGATGCGCGGCCGAACTCGCCGAACCCGGTCGGACGGGTCCGATTCGCGGCATAATCGCCGGCTATGGCGCCATTGCCCCCGCCGGCGACACCCATCCGCGGTCGCAGCCCGGTTTCGGATGCCGTCCCGTGGTGATCCTGCTCGCGCTGGGGGCTGCGTTCGCCTTCGCACTCGCCGCCTATCTGCAGCGGCTCGGTGCCCGCGAGGTGATGGCGGGCCGGTCGGCGCTGCACCACGCCTCCGGGGTGCGACGGCTGCTGCAAATCCTGCCGGGCAATCGAATCTGCTGCTCGGTACGGCGTCCAACTTCGCCGCGTTCTTCCTGCAGGCCGCCGCACTGGCCAGGGGAGCGGTGGCGGTGGTGCAACCGTTCATCGCCACCCAGCTGATCTTCGTCGTCGGACTGGCCTCGGCCCGGGAACCCCGCTGGCCGTCGGTGCGGGACCTGCTCGCCGCGCTGGCGGTGTGCGCCGGTCTGGCGCTGCTGCTGTACACCGAGAGCCGAGCCTCGCTCAACGGCCCGCTGCACCGTGACCGCATCCTGATCGGCGTCGCGATTTCGTTGGTCCTCGTCGCGGTGGTGTTGGTCGTCGGCCGCCGCACGGCGGGCTGGCTGTCCAGCGTGCTGCTGGGCATGTGCGCCGGCCTGCGCCAGGCGATGACCGCGATCGTCATGAAGATGGCGCTGCACGTCCTCAGCCTCAAGGGGCTGGCCGGGATGCTGGGGGACTGGCCGGTCTATGCGGTACCGGTGTCGGTCGTCGCCGGAGTCGTACTCGGGCAGCTGGCGTTCACCTCGGGTTCGCTCCCCCCGGCCGTCGCCGCGATGACCATCACCAACCCGGTGGCCAGCCTGCTGTTCGGGTTGTTCTCCGCTCACGCTGCCCTCGGGATTCGTTGCCGGGCTATTGGTCTCCGGAGCGCTCATCGCCATCGGAATCATCGGACTCGCCCACGCGGGGAGCACACAGCGGCTGTTCGGCGATGCGCCGGCCGACCCCGAACAAACACCGCCCCATGACCCGGTCGCGGGCCTGCACCCTCGCGCTGCTGTCGATTCTCGTCTGGGCCATCGCGGGCTGCGGCTCGCACTCGGGCGACGGTCGCGGCGCCCAGGCGCCATCGGGCGCGGGCACCGTCGTCTCCGACACCGATCTGGCTGACCTCGCTCCCGGGCTGCGCGAAGCGGCGTCGTGGGCCAGGGCGGTGACCTACCGATCCAGATCCGGGGTCGACGACGGCGGCACCCGGGTCACCGGTTCGGTTTTCGTTCCGCACGGGACCCCGCCGGCGGTCGGGTTTCCGCTGGTGGCGCTGGCGCCCACCGTGTGGGGAGCCGGATGTGCGGCGTCTGCCTCACCGGACCTGCTGGGCAATGCCGATGCCGCGGCGGCGCTGCTCAAACTCGGGTACGTCGTCTTCGTCCCCGACTGCCAGGGGTTCGTCGGCCCGGTGATCGACAATGCGGATCCGAGCACGCGCAGCGCGTACCTGGATTCCACGACGGCCGGTTACGTCGTCATCGACGGCGTTCGGGCTGCCAAGAGCATCGCCCCCACCCAGACCTCGAATCGCTGGGCCGCCCTGGGCAGCGCCGATGGAGGTCAAGCGGCCTGGGCCGCAAACGAACTCGTCGACAATCACGGATCCGGATTGCAGCTGGTGGTCACGGCGGCCCTGGCGCCCTGGACGGACTTCGCCGGGCTCGCCGACGCCGCGATGGCGGGCACGCTCACCACGGAGCAGAAGCTTGCCTACGTCGCGTTCCTGGCGGCCGTCAAGAGCGAACACGAATACGACGTGAACCTCGACACCTACCGCCGCGGCGAGGCCGAACGGGACTGAGACGCGCTGCTGTCCTGTCGGCGGGCAGACCGGGAGGCCCTGGCTGCACGGATCCCGCCCGAGGATCTCAAACCCGCCGACGACGACGCACTGGCCGCCCTGCGCGCCTATCTGAGGAAAACCACACTGCCGCAAGGGCCGACCGCGGCACCGATGTACGTCATCTACGGCGGCACCGACCCGGTGACCCCGGCGGCCTGGACCGAACGCGCGATCGCCCGTGCCTGTCACATGGGCGACGTCATCCAGATCACCCACTGGCCCGACAAGGGCGGCCGGGACATCCCGGCGACCGTCGCGGTGGGGTGGATCGACGACCGGATGAAATCACCGCCCACGGCCAACGACTGCGCAGCCTTTCTGGCCACGCATCCGGAGGCGGCCGCCTCCGCCGACCCCCGGGCCGCCCGGGACAACCCGGGCGGCCCGGGGAGAGCATCGGTGCCGAATCTGCGCCGCGGCAGCGCGCCGAGCTCCCGTTGACCACCGGATGGCTGCCGCTGACCGTGTACGCCCTCACCGCGGCGGCAGTGGTCGCCGCGGTCGGGCGCCGTTCCCGGCGGTGGTTGTCACACTGGGTCCCGGCGGCGTTGATGATGGGGTTCGCCTACGCGGCCGCGATGCGGCTGTTCGTCAAACACCAGGGTTGGTCGGAGGAGGCGGCGTCCTGGCAGACGGTGAGCTGGAATGTGGTGGGTGGCTTCGCACTCGGCATGGCGATGTTCGACTGGACGGATTCGCGAATGCGTCACCGGGTGGTTTCGGTGTTGGCGGTGCTGCTGTGCGTCCTGTCCGGAGCGTTGGCGCTCAACGCGGCCACCGGCTACTTTCCCACCGTTGTGGCGTAAGGTCATCGGCGCACACCCGGACGCGTGGATCGAGCGTCCGGCCCTGGCGGAGATGCTGCGCCTCGGTGACCGGCCGAACGAGGGCGTCATGGTGTGGATCGACACCCCGAGTGCCGCATCGGGGTTCGACCATCGCCGGGAACTGGTTTACCTGCCGTCGGCCTGGTTCACTTCCAGCCCGCCCCCGCAACTTCCGGTGGTGGTCATGCTCGGCGGTGAATTCAGTCAGCCGTCGGACTGGCCGGTGGCCGCCGACGCGGTGGCGACCCTGGACCGGTTCGCGGCCTCCCATCGCGGAAACACGCCCGTCGTCGCATTCCCGGACACCACGGGAAGTTTCAGCAACGACACCGAATGCGTCAACGGGCCCCGCGGCAATGCCGCCGACCACCTGACCGGCGACGTCGTGCCATTCGTGATCGACACCGTCGGGGTCAGCGCCAAGCCGTCGGACTGGGCGCTGGTGGGCTGGTCCTCGGGCGGCACCTGCGCGTTGACGACCGCGGTCATGCACCCGGAACTGTTCGAGACCTTCGTCGCCCTGGACGGCCAGCTCGGCCCGAACATGGGCACCAAGCGGCAGACCGTCGCCCGCCTGTTCGGCGGAGACGAACAGGCCTGGGCCCGCTTCGACCCGCGCACGGTGATCGAGCGGCACGGACGGTACGACGGGATGGCGGCGTGGTTGGGGGTCTCCGACGACCTGCCCGCCGAGCACTGGACGGCGGGGGACACCCCGCGGTCCGCCGCGGACATCGGCGACTGGTCGACATCGTCGGAGAAACACGTGGCGAATGCACGCAAGCTGTGCCTGCTGCTCAGTGGGCACGGCGCCGAATGCGCGATGGTCGGATACCCGGGATCGCACGATTTCAGTTCCGCGGGTGCGGCTTTCAAGTCGGCACTGCCGTGGCTTGCCGGCCGGATCGGGGTGCCCCGGGCGCCGGCCCGGCCGATGCCGGGAGCCCCGTGAGCCCTGGCGTCACGGCTTCCCCGTGCGCTCCCGGTGTTTGCGCCCCGGCCAGCAGCTCGGCGCGCAGATCGTCGGGCAGTTCGTGAACGACGCCTCCGGGTACCCGCTCAGCAGTCACAGTCCCAGGGTAGGTGCCGCGGTGTGGGCTGCGGCGCTACCCGCGGATGAGCTCCGAGATCGCCCAGCTCACCAGGGACAGCACGAGGGCACCCCAGATCGCCTGCCACCAGAACGGGTACACGTGCAGTCCCCAGCCGGTGGTGTTGTCGGTGATCCACGAGGTGATCCACAACATCAGCGCGTTGATCACCACGTGCACCAGACCCAGCGTCAGAATGTACAGCGGAATCGCGAGCACCTGCACGATCGGTTTGATCACCGCGTTGACCAGCCCGAACAGCACGGCCACCACGAAGATGATGCCGATGCGCTTGAGCGTGTCGCCCTCGCCGCCGACGATTTTCACGCCCGGAACGATCAACGTCACGACCCAGAGTGCGAACCCCACCAGCGACGTGCGGATCAGGAATGCGGTCATGGGTTCATCATGACACCGACGTGGCGGCGCCGACATTTTTTGCTGCCGGAATCGCCGGTCACCGTTGTCATTGCGACGGCCGTCACGTGTCAGCAAGGTCACGTCGATGTAGATTCGCCGACGAATGTGCTGTTCGGCGCGCTGATCGCGGGAAATCGGCGGCGTGGCGCAGTTGCGAAATCCCCCCCGATCCGTGGCTCGGCGGACTAATGTCGGGGATTGGCTGTGCAAACACTGCAACCGAATCTTTTGGAGGATATGGATGAGCGGCTACAAGACCGTGCTGGTCGGCACGGACGGCTCGGACTCGTCGCTGAAGGCCGTCGACCGCGCGGGTTCGCTCGCCTCGGGGCCCGACGCCAAGGTCGTCGTGGCCACCGCCTACTTCCCGTCGCACGAGGACTCCCGCGCCGCCGACATCCTCAAGGATGAGGGCTACAAGATGGCCGGCAACGCGCCGATCTACGCGATCCTGCAGGAGGCCAGCGAGCGGGCCAAGGCTGCCGGTGCGACCAACGTCGTCGAGCGCGCCATCGTCGGCGCCCCGGTGGACGCCTTGGTGGAGCTGTCGGAGGAGATCGACGCCGACCTGCTGATCATCGGCAACGTCGGCCTGAGCACCATCGCCGGGCGGCTGCTGGGCTCGGTGCCGGCGAACGTGGCCCGCAAGGCCAAGTGCGACGTCCTGATCGTTCACACCACCAACTGAAGACCGCGCAACGCCCCGCCTTCCCACAAGGACCGGCGGGGCGTTGTCATGCCCGGGCCATCCGCGCGTCACGCCAGGATCGGCGCGGTGGCCACCGGCGGCTACCAGCCGCGGGCCCGCCACTCGGCCAGATACGGTCGCTCGGCGCCCAGCGTGGTGTCATCGCCGTGCCCCGGGTAGATCACCGTGTCGTCGTCGTACCGGTCGAACAACTTGGTCGAGACGTCACCGAGCAGGCGTTCGAAGTCCCCGTCGGCCCAGGTCTTGCCCACCCCGCCCGGAAACAGACAATCGCCGCTGAAGATCTGGGTGACGCCGCCGGTGGCCGGCCCGTCGAGCGCCAGGGCGATCGAACCCTCGGTGTGGCCACGCAGGTGGATCGCGGTGAAGTGCAGGTCGCCGATGTCGATGGTGTTGCCGTCGGCGATGAGGCGGTCCGGGCGCACCGGCAGCGGGTCGGCGTCCAACTCGTGCGATGCCGTGGGGGCGCCGGTCATCTCGGCGATCGGAACCAGTGCCTGCCAGTGGTCCAGGTGTTGGTGGCTGGTCAGGATCAGCGCGACGTCGGGGGTGTGCTCGGTGATCAGCTGGGCCAGGGTATCCGCGTCGTTGGCGGCGTCGATGAGCAGCGTCTTTCCGGTGTTAGTGCAGGTCACCAGGTAGGCGTTGTTGTCCATCGGGCCGACCGACGCCTTGATGATGGTGGCGCCGGGCAGCCTGCGCACCGCAGCGGTGCCGGGTTCGACGTGGCCGGTGTAGTTCTCCGAGACGACGGTCATGGGCATTGAGATTACTTGTCGTGTTCTTCCACCCGCCAAGCTCTTCGCGGCTCGTTCCTCGCCGCTCGACTTGTCGGTGTTGTCGGGCCCGCCAAGCTCTTCGCGGCTCGTTCCTCGCCGCTCGACTTGTCGGTGTTGTCGGGCCCGCCAAGCTCTTCGCGGCTCGTTCCTCGCCGCTCGACTTGTCGGGCCCCACCCCTACGATGGACGCTGGCCCATTTCGGCCCGACAAGAATCGGAGAGTGACCGGTGGCTGACCGCCTGATCGTCAAGGGCGCGCGCGAACACAACCTGCGCAGCGTCGACCTTGACCTGCCCCGCGACGCCCTGATCGTCTTCACCGGGCTGTCCGGCTCCGGCAAGTCGTCGCTGGCCTTCGACACCATCTTCGCCGAGGGTCAGCGCCGGTATGTGGAGTCGCTGTCTGCCTACGCGCGTCAGTTCCTCGGTCAGATGGACAAGCCCGACGTCGACTTCATCGAGGGCCTGTCACCGGCGGTGTCCATCGACCAGAAGTCCACCAACCGCAACCCGCGCTCGACGGTCGGCACCATCACCGAGGTCTACGACTATCTGCGCCTGCTGTACGCCCGCGCCGGATCGCCGCACTGCCCGGTGTGCGGCGAGAAGATCGCCCGTCAGACCCCGCAGCAGATCGTCGACCAGGTGCTCGCGATGGACGAGGGCCTGCGCTTCCAGGTACTGGCACCCGTCGTCCGCACCCGCAAGGGCGAGTTCGTCGACCTCTTCGACAAGCTCAACTCCCAGGGTTACAGCCGCGCCCGGGTGGACGGCGTGGTCTATCCGCTCACCGACCCGCCGAAACTCAAGAAGCAGGAGAAGCACGACATCGAGGTGGTCGTCGACCGCCTGACCGTCAAGGCGAGCTCCAAGCAGCGGCTGACCGACTCGGTGGAGACCGCGCTGAACCTCGCCGACGGCATCGTGGTGCTGGAGTTCGTCGACCGCGAAGACGACCACCCGCACCGCGAACAGCGGTTCTCCGAGAAGCTGGCCTGCCCCAACGGGCATCCGCTGGCCGTCGACGACCTGGAGCCGCGGTCGTTCTCCTTCAACTCGCCCTACGGCGCCTGCCCGGAGTGCACCGGCCTGGGCATCCGCAAGGAGGTCGACCCGGACCTGGTGGTGCCCGATCCGGAACTGACGCTCGCCGAGGGTGCCGTCGCACCGTGGTCGATGGGACACACCGCCGAGTACTTCACCCGGATGATGGCCGGGCTGGGGGAGTCGATGGGCTTCGACGTCGACACACCGTGGCGCAAACTGCCGGCCAAGGCCCGCAACGCTATCCTCAACGGCTGCGACGAGCAGGTCCACGTCCGCTACAAGAACCGCTACGGTCGCACCCGCTCCTACTACGCCGATTTCGAGGGTGTGCTGGCGTATCTGCAGCGCCGGATGGAGCAGACCGAATCCGAGCAGATGAAGGAACGGCTCGAAGGCTTCATGCGCGACGTTCCCTGCCCCGAGTGCAACGGCACCCGGCTCAAGCCGGAGATCCTGGCGGTCACGCTGGCCGCCGGTGACCTGGGCGCCATGTCCATCGCCGAGGTCTGCGCGCTGTCCATCGCCGACTGCTCGAACTTCCTGAACGCCCTGACCTTGGGCCCGCGCGAGCAGGCCATCGCCGGGCAGGTGCTCAAGGAGGTGCAGTCCCGACTGGGATTCCTGCTCGACGTCGGCCTGGAGTACCTGTCGCTGGAGCGCGCGGCGGGCACCCTCTCCGGTGGTGAGGCCCAACGCATCCGGCTCGCCACCCAGATCGGCTCCGGTCTGGTCGGGGTGCTGTACGTGCTCGACGAGCCGTCCATCGGCCTGCACCAGCGGGACAACCGGCGGTTGATCGAGACGCTGACGCGGCTGCGTGACCTCGGCAACACCCTCATCGTCGTCGAGCACGACGAGGACACCATCGCCTCCTCGGACTGGGTCGTCGACATCGGGCCGGCCGCCGGCGAACACGGCGGCACCGTCGTGCACAGCGGCCCGTACGACGAGCTGCTGACCAACCCCGCCTCCATCACCGGCGCGTACCTGGCCGGACGGGAAAGCATCGAGGTCCCGATGGTGCGGCGCCCGGTGGACCATTCCCGGGTGCTGACCGTCGTCGGGGCCCGCGAGCACAACCTGCGCGACATCGACGTCTCGTTGCCCCTCGGTGTGCTGACCGCGGTCACCGGCGTGTCCGGGTCGGGCAAATCGACCCTGGTCAACGACATCCTGGCGACGGTGCTGGCCAACAAGCTCAACGGCGCCCGGATGGTGCCCGGCCGGCACACCCGGATCAACGGTCTCAACGAGGTGGACAAGCTGGTGCGGGTCGACCAGTCGCCCATCGGGCGCACCCCGCGGTCGAACGCCGCCACCTACACCGGGGTGTTCGACAAGATCCGCACCCTGTTCGCGGCGACCACCGAGGCCAAGGTGCGCGGCTACCAGCCCGGCCGGTTCTCCTTCAACGTCAAGGGCGGACGGTGTGAGGCCTGCTCGGGTGACGGCACGCTCAAGATCGAGATGAACTTCCTGCCCGACGTGTACGTGCCGTGCGAGGTGTGCCACGGCGCCCGGTACAACCGGGAAACCCTCGAGGTGCACTACAAGGGCAAGACCATCGCCGAGGTGCTGGATCTGTCCATCGAGGAGGCCACCGAGTTCTTCGAGCCGATCAGCTCCATCCACCGCTACCTCAAGACCCTGCTCGACGTGGGCCTGGGCTACGTGCGCCTCGGGCAACCCGCGCCGACGCTGTCCGGCGGCGAGGCCCAACGCGTGAAACTGGCCGCCGAGCTGCAGAAACGGTCCACCGGCCGCACGGTGTACATCCTCGACGAGCCGACCACGGGTCTGCACTTCGAGGACATCCGCAAGCTGTTGAAGGTGATCAACGGGCTGGTCGACAAGGGCAACACGGTGATCGTCATCGAGCACAACCTCGACGTCATCAAGACCGCCGACTGGCTCATCGATATGGGCCCCGAGGGTGGATCGGGCGGCGGGATGGTCGTCGCCCAGGGCACCCCGGAGGATGTCGCGGCGGTGCCGAAGAGTTATACCGGCAAGTTCCTGGCCGAGGTGCTCGACGGGCGCGGAGCCCCGGCTCAGCTCACCCGGGCACCGGCGAAGAAGGCCCCGGCCAGGAGGGTCCCCGCCAAGAAGGCCGCCGCGCAGAAGACTGTTGCGCAGAAGGCTGCCGCCCAGAAGACGGCAGCGAAAAAGGCTGCGCCGGCGCGGGCGAAGAAGGTCACCGCCCGCGGCTGAGCGCCCGGCGCAGGTCAGCGCGCGCGAGCCCTCGCGCAGTCGCAGTCGTCCACCGGGACCGCGGGCAGCTCGTCGCAGCGGAACAAGCCGGCCCCGCCGGTGGCATCCGACAGCGCGTCGGCGGCCAGGATCACCGCGGCCGCCGTCCAGGTGGTGCGCTCCACCGGCCAGCGCTTCCCGTCGGCGTAGACCAGCCCGGTCCAATACGAGCCGTCCCGCTCACGCAGGTGCTGCATGTTGGCCAGCAGCTCGGTGGCCCGGTCGAGGTCTCCGAGGGCCTGCAGCGTGAGGGCCAGCTCGCAGGTTTCGGCGCCGGTCACCCAGGGCCGGTCGTCGACGCAGCGGATACCCAGGCCCTCGACGACGAACTCCGACCAGCGGTCGGTGATCCGTTCCTCGGCCGCCGCGCCGCGCAGCGCACCGCCGAGCACCGGGTAGTACCAGTCCATCGAATGGTGCGGCTTCTCGGTGAACAGCTCCGGGTGATCGGTCAGCGCGTGGCCGAGTCGGCCGGCGGCCAGCTCCCAGTCCGGCTGGGATTCGCCGAGTGTCTCCGCCAGCGCCAAGGCGCAGCGCAGACTGTGCTGGATACTGGCGCTGCCGGTGACCAGGGCCTCCGGGATGGGGCCGGAAACCGAATGCGCCCAGCAGATCTCGCCGCCCGGGCGCTGCAGATCGAGCACGAAGTCGATGGCGCGCCGTACCGTGGGCCACATGGTCGCCGCGAAATCACGATCACCGGTGACCAACAGGTGGTGCCACACCCCGGCGGCAATATAGGCGCAGAAGTTGGTGTCGCTGTGTGGGTCCTCGACGACGTCGTCGCGCAGCTGAATCGGCCACGACCCGTCCGGCCGCTGGGTGCGTCGCGACCACTCGTAGGCCGCGCGCGCGGCGTCGAGCCGGCCCGCCGCCGTCAGGGCCATCGCACATTCGACGTGATCCCACGGGTCGGTGTGCCCGCCGGCCGACCAGGGGATCGCGCCGGACCGATGCTGCACGGCGGCAATGGAATCGGCGGTGTCACGGCACTGCTGCGCGGAGAGGATGCCGGGGACCGAAGGAATGTCAGGAAGCAACGTCGGTCCCTGGCGCGGCTGGTTTGCGGAAGTACAGGGCGACACTCTTTCCGATCAGCGGATTGAGCGCGGTCTCGGCGACCCGGGTGGCCAGCGGCGCGGACATCATGTCCCATACCAGCAGCCGATGGTAGGCGGTCACCGCGGGGTGCTCGTTGTTCTCCACTCCCACAGCACATTTCAGCCACCAGTAGGGGGAGTGCAGGGCGTGCGCGTGATGGGTGTGGGTGCAGGCCAGCCCCCGGGCGGTGATCTTGTCCCGCAGTGCGTCGGCGCGGTAGATCCGGACGTGACCGCCCTCGTTGGCGTGATAGTCGTCGGAGAGCAGCCAGCACAAGCGCTCCGGCAGCCAGCGGGGCACTGTCACCGCCAGCAGCCCGCCGGGGCGCAGTACCCGGACCAGCTCGTCGATGGCCGCGTCGTCGGCGGGGACGTGCTCGAGGATCTCCGAGGCGATCACGACGTCGAAGTGCCCGTCGGGGTAGGGCAGTGCCAGGGCGTCACCGGCCACCGCCTGCGCCTGCGCACTCGCCGGGGCCTCCCCGACGTCGGCCATCGCCCCGAACATCGTTGCCACACCGGCCAGCTCGGCCTCGTCCTGGTCGAACGCGACGATGTCGGCGCCGCGGCGGTAGGCTTCGAAGCTGTGCCGGCCCGCGCCGGAGCCGACGTCGATGACCCGCACGCCGGGCCCGATGCCCAGCCGGTCGAAGTCGACGGTCAGCATGGGGCGCACCGGTCCATGGCCCGCCGGTACACGGCGGCGGTTGCAGCGGCCACCGCCGGCCAGGAGAACACCTCGACTGCGCGTTTGCGGCCCGCAGCCCCCATCCGCTGTCGCCGCGCGGGGGAGTCCAGCAGCTCACCGAGGCTGTGGGTGAGTTCCTCGATGTCGCCCGGGGCCACCAGCACCGCGCAGTCGCCGGGCGTGCCGAGCACCTCCGGGAGGGCACCGGCACGGCTGGCGACGATCGGGGTTCCGCTGGCCATCGCCTCCACCGCGGGCAGCGAGAACCCTTCGTAGAGGGAGGGGATGCAGGCGATTTCCGCGGATGACAGTAACCCGGCGAGTTGGTCGTCGGACAGGCCGCTGGAGATCCGCACCACGTCGGAGATACCGAGCTCGGCGATCAGCTTCTCGGTGGGCCCGCCGTTCTCCAGCTTGGCCACCAGTTGCAGCTCCACCTGGCGGTGGCTGCGCAGCTTGGCCACCGCGTGCAGCAGATTCGACACGCCCTTGAGCGGCACGTCGGCGCTGGCGATGGCGATGATCCGCCCCCGGACCCGGGGCTGATCGCCCGGGGCGAACAGCCGGGTGTCCACGCCGAGGGGTACCACCTGGAGTTGGTCGCGCCCGACGCCGAAATCCTCGGCGATGTCGTCGGCCGAGGCGGTGGACACCGTCAGCAGGTCGGGGATCTGGCGGGCGACTTTCTTCTGCATCTCGGCGAAGCCGTACCAGCGGTGCACCAGCGGTTTGCGCCACCACCGGGCTGCGGCCAGGTCGACCACCCGGTCCCGGGTGATCGGGTGATGCACGGTGGCCACCACCGGCAGGCCCGCGCGCGCGATGCGCAGCAGCCCGGTGCCCAGGCACTGGTTGTCGTGCACGACGTCGAAATCCGCGCGCCGGTCGGCCAGCAGCCGGGCCGCCCGCAGGCTGAACGTGCGGGGTTCGGGGAAGCCGGCCGTCCACATGGTGGCCAGCTCCAGGGCGTCGATGGGGGTCCTGATCTCGCTGGGCCGTGGAGTCCGGAACGGATCCGGCTCACGGTAGAGGTCCAGGCTGGCGACGGTGGTGAGCCGCACGCGCGGATCCAGGCCCTCCGGATAAGGCGGCCCGGAGAACACCTCGACATGGTGTCCGAGGTCGACCAGCCCGCGGGACAGGTGCCGCACGTAGACGCCCTGGCCACCACAGTGGGTCTTGCTGCGATACGACAGCAAGGCGATGCGCAGCGCGTCCTCCGGGCGCGCGCCAACCCCCGTGGCAAAATTTCTGGACATGTGTCCAGACTTTAGTTCGATCACCGGGGCGATGCAACGCCGAGCCCCCGGCCTGCGACGCGATACGGTGACGGGGTGAGTGTCCCCGCGCCGACCGAGCTACTGGCTGTCGTCGAACAGTCTCCCGCGTTCGCCGCTGCGCACGATCGCAGCGGCTGGGTGAACCTGTTCAGCGACGACGGCGGCGTCGAGGATCCGGTCGGATCGCGGCGCCACACCGGGCACGCCGCGATCGGGCGGTTCTACGACACGTTCATCGGGCCGCGCGACATCGTCTTTTACCGCGACCTCGACATCGTGACCGGATCCACCGTGCTGCGCAGCCTGACGCTGCAGGTGGGCATGGGCGGCGGGGTCACCATGGAAATCCCCGCCTACCTGCGCTATGTCGTCGTCGAGTCCACCGGCGAGCCGAAGATCGCCGAGCTGCAGGCGTTCTGGGAGCTGCCGGCAATGGTGTGGCAGTTCGCCAGCAACGGCATCGCCGCGCTCGGGCCCGGACTCCGACTGACCCGCGCGCTGCTGACCAATCAGAATCCCGTCGGCGCCCTCGGTTTTGCCGCCGGAGCCCGACGTCCCGGGGCCCGGCAGCGCGCCGCGCTGAACACCCTGACGACGGCGCTGACCCGCGGCGACGAGCTGGCCGTCCGCCGGATCCTCGGCCGCGGGGTCGCGGTGAACCTCGGCGATGACACCCCGGTCAGCGCTGACGGGATCGGTGCGCTGCTGCGCGGGGCGACCTGGACCAAACACATCGCCGCCGGCCGCTATATCGCCGTCGCCGTCCGCACCGACACCGCCCGGGGTGTGCTGATCGCCGAGTTCGGCGCCGGGGCGCAGCTCGTCGGGCTGCGGTATTTCACGCCCAGCTGACTGCGGTCGCTCCCACCTCGCCGGGCGTGGCCCTTGCGGCCCCACCAATTTCGCCGACCGTGAGTCTTACTCGCCGGCCGAGTTGACTACGGCCCACGGTCGGCGGGAATGGGTGAGGGGTGAGGGATGAACCCGAGGCCCCAGGAAGTCAGAGCCGCTTGCGGCGGTAGAGCGTGCCCAGCGTCAGCAGCACCAGGCTCACCGCCAGGATCGCGGTGGCCAGCACGTTGATCTGCGGCGGCACGGCGGCCTTCACCGCGGCGTTGACGTACAGCGGATAGGTGACCGTCGACCCGCTGACGAAGTAGGTGATGATGAAGTCATCCAGCGACAGGGCGAAGGACAGCATCGCCGCGGCCACCACACCGGGTACGACCATCGGCAGCGTCACGGTGGCGAAGGTGCGAACCGGGCCCGCACCCAGATCCAGCGCCGCGTCCTCCAGCGACCAGTCGATACCGCGGGCTCGCGCGCGCACCGTCATCGCGATGAAGCTGATCTCGAAAGCGACGTGCGCGATGATTATGGTGACCGGCCCCGATGCCCAGCTCAGATCCAGAAACAACGTCAACAGCGACGCGCCCATCACCACTTCCGGCGCGGTCAACGGCAGCACCAGCAGGGTTTCCACCAGCGAGCTGCCCCGAAACCGCCGCCGCGCCATGGCGATCGCCATCAGCGACCCCAGCACCAGCGCAATCGCCGTCGATATCCCGGCGACCAGCAGGCTCATCTTCAGCGCCTCGGTCAGCGCCGGATACTTGAACGGGTCGGCCCAGTTGTCCAGGGTGAAGCCCTGCCAGGTGTAGTTGAACTTGCCCGACGGCGCGTTGAACGAGAACGCCACGATCACGAAGATCGGGGTGAAGATGAACAGCAGCACCAACGCCGCACTGACCCGCAGCGCCAGCGTGCCCAGCCCCCTCACACCAGGTCCTTGGTGCCCAACGCCCGGGTATAGAGCAGCACCCCGGCCAGAATCGAGGCCATCAGCACGAAGCTCAGTGCGGCGGCCACCGGATAGTCCTTGACCACCAGGAACTGCTTCTGGATGACGTTGCCGATCATGGTGGTTCGCGGTGAACCCAGGTAGTCGGCGTTGATGAAGTCACCGACGGCGGGGATGAACACCAGCAGACTGCCGGCGACGATCCCGGGCATCGACAGCGGCACGACCACTTTGCCGAACACCCGCGGCCCGGTCGAATACAGATCGCGCGCGGCATCGAGCAGCCGCACGTCGATTTTCTCCAGGCTGGCATACAGCGGCAGCACCATGAACGTCATCGAGTTGTACACCAGGCCGCCGATCACCGCCCAGCTCGTGGAGAGCAGCCGGCCCTCCGAGGGCAACAACCCAACGCTGCCCAGAGCGCCCACCACAAATCCGTCGTCGGCGAGGATGGTCTTCCAGGCCAGGGTGCGGATCAGGAACGTGACGAAGAACGGCAGCACCACCAGGCCCAACAGCAAGTTCTTGTACCGTCCGGCCTTGAACGCGATGGTGTAGGCCAGCGGATAGCTCAGCAGCAGCGAGATCACCGTCGCGGCCAGCGCATAGCCCAGCGAGCGCATGATCTGTTCGGAGTAGGTGTCCAGGGCGCGTGCGTAGTTGTCGAACTGCCACGAAAACATCAGCGTCGGAAGGAAAACCGATCCGGAGCTGGTCGACAGCGAGGTGCGCAGCAGGGAGAACATCGGCACCGCGAAGAACACCGTCAGGTAGATCAGCGCCGGGGCGATCATCAGATACGGCGCGAACCGGCCACCGCGGCGGGCGGTGCCGGTGGCGATACCGGCCACCTCAGCCGCCGGTCACCGCGGCATAGGCGGTGTTGTATTCCTGGGTCTGCTCGTCGGTCAGCGCCGCCCAGCTGACCAGCCGGTCACGCACCTGCTGGCTGGGGTTGATCAGCGGGTTGGCCGACAACTTCGGATCGACCTTGTCCAGCGCGCCGGTCATATCGGAGAGCACCGGCACCGACGGGTTCATCTCGATGATCTTGGCGTAGTTGTCGCGATCGTAGATGTAGTTGATCCACACCTCGGCGGCCTTCTGGTTGGCCGTGGTGTACGGGATCACCATGGTGTCGGTGTACCACATCCCGCCGGTGTCCGGGATGATGAATTCCAGGTTCGGGTTGTCCCCGCCGAGTCCGGCGATGTCACCCGAATATGCCTGGGCGACAACCACATTGCCGGAGGCTAGATCGTCTAGGTAGTCGTTGCCGGTGAACCGGCGGATCTGCCCGTTGTCCTTCTGTGCCCGGATGGCGTCGACGGCCTGCTGCACGGTCGCCGTCGACGGGTTGGCGGGGGAGTTGCCCTGGGACTGCATGACCATCCCGACGCCGTCCTGCATGTCGGCCAGCATGGTCACCCGGCCGCGGAACGCCGGGTCCCACAGGTCGGAGACGGAGGTGATCGGGCGTTTGGTGGCGGCCTTGTTGTAGGCCAATCCCACCATCCCGGTCAGATACGGCGCGATGTGCGTGCGGCCCGGGTCCGCGGGACTGTTGATCAGGTCGGCGCGCAGGTTGGCCAGGTTCGGCACCCGCTCGCGGTTGATCTGGTTGAGCCAGCCCAGGTCCATCAGCCGCAGCGCCATGAACTCGGTGGGCACCACCAGGTCGGCGCCGATGTCGCGGTGGGCGGCCAGGTCCGCCTTGTACTTGGAGAACCACACCTCGTTGTCGTTGAAGTCCTCGCGGTACTGCACCTGCAGGCCGGTGGCGTGCTGGAAGGCGTCGACGAATCCGGCCGGCATGTAGTTCGGCCAGTTCGACACCCGCAGCAGCCCGGCGGCCGGGGTGCCGTCGTCGGGCACCACGGTGCTGGCGGTCCCCGCGGGGGTCTTGTTGTCGGAGCTGCAGGCACTGAGCAGCGACGGGCCCAGAGCGGCGGCGGCGATCGCCGCGGCGCCACCGCCGAGGAAGGAGCGACGTGACGCCGACCGTCGGGACGACTGATCAATCATGGCGGTGGGCCTTTCTCGGCGGGGTCACACGGGTCATCGGGGCGCCTCGGGGACGCCGGGCAGGATCAGTGCGGCTTCGGGCGCCCAGCCGATATGAACCGGGTCGCCCGGGCGCAACAGCGGCAGTTGCTGATCGGGACCGACATGCGCGACGACGGGTGATCGGTCGCCGGCGGCCAGCGCCAACCGCACCACCGGGCCCTGGAACGCCAGGTCGACGACGGTGGCCGGGACCGGGTGCGCGGGATCACCGGACTCCGACACCCGCACCCGCTCGGGGCGAACCATCAGCGTGGCGGGCCCGTCGGGCACCGCGCGGCCGGCGACCGTCGCAGCCAGTGCGGTTGCCCAGGGCGCCGGCCACAGGTTGGCCTGCCCGATGAACCCGGCGACAAACACCGACGCGGGCCGCTCGTAGATGTCGGTGGGGGTGCCGATCTGCTCGATCCGGCCGCCGTTCATCACGGCGATCCGGTCGCTCATGGTCAGCGCCTCTTCCTGGTCGTGCGTGACGTAGACGAAGGTGATGCCGAACTCACGCTGTATCCGCTTGAGTTCGAACTGCATCTCGTGGCGCAGTTTGAGATCGAGCGCGCCCAGCGGCTCGTCGAGGAGCAGCGCGGTCGGATAGTTGACCAGCGCCCGGGCCAGCGCGACGCGCTGCTGCTGGCCGCCGGACAGATGTCCCGGACGGTGACCGGCGTACCCGGTGAGCTGCACGACGTCGAGCATCTCGTCGACGCGGCGGCGGATCTGCGCCTTGTCCAGGCCCTGGCTGCGCGGCCCGTAGGCGACGTTCTTCCACACCGTCATATGCGGGAAGAGGGCGTAGTGCTGGAAGACGGTGTTGACGTTCCGCCGGTGCGGCGGCACATGGGAGACGTCGCGGCCGTCGAGACGAACGGATCCCCCGGTGGGGGTGTCGAATCCGGCGATCATCCGCAGCGTGGTCGTCTTGCCGCAGCCGGAGGGCCCCAGCAGCGAAAAGAACTCGCCGGGGCCGATCGACGCGGTGACGTCGTCGACGGCCAGACGCTGCCCGAACCGTTTGCTCAGATGATCGATCTCGATGACCGGCCGGTCTGTCGGCGTGGCCGGGGACTGCGGTGCGGCCACGGGGGCCGCAGCCCTGTCGGTACTGGTCAGCTCCGGTCCTTTACGCCGTGATGGCCGCCCTGGGTGCGGATGGTCAAAACTGCTCGCCGGCGGTACTCGGCGCCGACGATGCCCAATGGTAGACACCCGCGTCCCGGGATTCTCACCGAACCGCCGGGTTCGGCGAGCGGTGTAGTTCCGCGAGCACGAGGCCCGGCGACATCTATACCGCCGGGTTCGGCGAGCGGTGTAGTTCCGCGAGCACGAGGCCCGGCGACATCTATACCGCCGGGTTCGGCGAGCGGTGTAGTTCCGCGAGCACGAGGCCCGGCGACATCTATACCGTCGGGTTCGTCACCCGCCGGTGCGACCACTTCGGCAACGTGTTTTGGTTAACTGTCACCCGGACAGTTGTCCGGCCGTCGTCCCTCGTCGAAGCGGGAGTGCCCATCGTGGATATTTCGTTGACCGACCGCAACTATCTGGTCACCGGAGCCGGTAGCGGCATCGGCGCCGGGGTGGCCGAGGCGATCGCGGCCGCCGGCGGCAACGTCATCCTGCTGGGCCGCAATGCCGAGAAGCTGGCGGCCGCGGCCGAGGGGGTCGCCGCCGTCTCCCCGCGCGGAGCCGCCGCGACGCTGGTGCACCCCGCCGACGTGACCGACGAGGACCAGGTGGCCGCCGCCGTCGCCGCCGCCACCGGTTGGCACGGCCGGCTCGACGGCGTGGTCAACTGCGCTGGCGGGTCGGAGACCATCGGACCGATCACCCAGATCGATTCGCAGTTGTGGCGCAACACCATCGACCTCAACATCAACGGCACCATGTATCTGGTCAAGCACGCGGGCCGGGAGATGGTGCGCGGCGGCGGTGGGTCCTTCGTCGGGATCTCCTCGATCGCCGCGACCAACACCCATCGCTGGTTCGGCGCCTACGGTGTCGCGAAGCTCGCGATGGATCACCTGATGCAACTGGCCGCCGACGAGCTCGGCCCGTCGCGGGTGCGGTTCAACTCGATCCGGCCCGGGCTGACCCGCACCGAGATGGTCGCCGCGATCTTCGCGATGCCGGAGCTGTCCGAGGACTACCGGGTCAACACCCCGCTGCCGCGGGTCGGTGAGGTGGTCGACATCGCCAACCTCGCCGTGTTCCTGCTGTCGGATCAGGCGGGCTGGATCACCGGACAGGCCATCAACGTCGACGGCGGCCAGATGCTGCGCCGCGGCCCCGACTTCTCCCCGCTGGTCTCGCTGATGTTCAGCGAGGACGCCCTGCGCGGTGTGGTGGAGTAGCGCGCAGCCATGGCCGGACGCAGGGACAAGATCTTCTACTTCACCGCCGACGGGGACGCCTTCGCGCCCACCGGATTCGCCCGTAGCCACTGGGGCCCGGACCATCTCAACGGCCCGGCGATCGTCGGCCTGGCCGCCCGCGAACTCGAACGCCGGCACGGCAGTGAGGGCTTTCGGCCGGCCCGACTGACCGTCGACCTGTTCCGCGCCGCGCGGGAACGGACCACCACCGTGCGCACGGCGCTGGTGCGCGACGGCCACCGGGTCCGCAACGCCACCTGCGAGGTCATCCAGGACGACACCGTCGTCGCCGCGGCCACCCTGGTGCTGTTCCGGCATTCCGTATCGCCACCGGGACAGCTCTGGTCGGCCGAGCAGCGATTCGACCCGCCCGCCGCGCCGGTGTTCTCCCCGGATTCGCTGCGCCCGTACACCAACAGTGCCGACTCCGGCTGGACCGACACCGTATCCGCGCACCAGAACGCCTCGCGCAAGGCGTTTTTCAACCACAGCATCGATGTGGTCGGCGGACACCGCAACACCGCGTTCGTCAACGCCGCCGTGCTGGCCGAGGCCACCAGCCTGGTCACCAACATGGGCACCGCCGGGGTGGGCTTCATCAACGGCGACCTGACCGTCGCGCTGGCCCGGATGCCCGTCGACGACTGGATCGGGGTGCAGGCCGATTCACACGTCGACGCCGACGGAATCGCCGTGGGCACCGCCACCCTCTACGACCGGGCGGGAGCCTTCGGCTCCGGGATGGTTACCGCGATCGCCAACCCGGCCGCCCAGATCGACTTCACCCGATCCGAGTTCGAAGGGTTCCGGATTTGATGGAACCCGCCGCAGGAGCCCGGATCTGGACCGTCGAGGCGTTCACCGGCCGCCGTCCCGCCGGGGCGGGTGACCTGTCGGTGGAAACCCACGGCATCGCACCGATTCCCGAACAGGACCGCTACGGCCGCCCGGGCCGGATGTTCACCGTCTGGTTCGCGCCGCAGATCACCATGACCGGTGTCTTCACCGGCACCCTGGCCATCACGCTGGGTCTGGGCCTGTGGTTGGGCCTGGCCGCCGTCGCGATCGGCACCATCATCGGGTCGCTGCCGGTGGCCTACCTGTGCACCTGGGGGCCGCGGACCGGGACCGCGCAGCTGCCCAACTCCCGGATGGCGTTCGGCCCGCTGGTGGTGCTCCCCGGCGTCTTGCAGTGGCTGTCCTCGATCGCCTGGGACGGCCTGGTGGGACTCTTCGGCGGCGAGGCTCTGGCCCTGCTGCTCGGCATCCCCTTCTGGCTCGCCGTGCTGATCGTGCTCAGCGCCCAGGGCATCGTCGGATTCTTCGGCTACGAGGTCATCCACCGGGTCCAGGCGGTACTCACCGTCGTGCTGTTCGCGACGTTCCTCACCCTGGCGATCAAGCTGATCACCGGACACCAGATCAACACCCCGGCCACCGCCGAAGGCGCCGACCTCGCCGGTTCCTTCGTCCTGATGGTCTCCATCTCGCTGAGCCTGGCGATCTCCTGGTCCACCTACGCCGCGGACTTCAGCCGCTACCTGCCGGCCACCACACCGCCGCGGCGGGTCTTCGGGTTCACCTTCGCCGGACTGGTCGGCGCCTATCTGTTCGTCCAGGGCATCGGCATCGCCGGGGCCTCGCTGCTGGGCAACCAGACCGCCGAGGGCGTGCGCACGGTGATGGGTGGCGGACTGCTCGGCGTCCTCGCCCTGCTGGCCATCACCCTGGCCTCGATCGGGTCCAGCGCCATGAACGACTACAGCGGTTCCCTGGCGCTGCAGACCATCGGAGTGCGGGTGCGCCGGCCGCTGTCGGCCCTGGTGGTCACCGCCGCCGCGTTCACCCTGATCACCTGGCTGCACGCCAGCGACACCGCGACCCGGTTCACCGACGTGCTGCTGCTGGTCGACTACTGGATCCCGGCGTTCGTCGCGATCGTCATCGTCGACTGGCTGCCCCGGATCCGCGGCCGGGCGACGCTGGACCCGACCGTCGAGCACACCGACCGTCGCGACGCCGTCGCCGCAGTGGTGGCCTTCCTGCTGGCCTACGCCGCCTCGGTGCCGTTCATGAACACCACGCTGTGGCACGGTCCGGTGGCGGTCGCCTGGCACGGCGCCGACCTCGCCTACTTCGTGAACTTCGCCGCCGCGGCGCTGCTGTACGGCGGATGGCGGCTGCTCGGCCCGACCCGGGCACGACTCAGCCGGTGACATCGACGGCAAATCCCGCGCGCCACCCCGACGACATGAGACGGTGAACGCACCATGAACGACTTTGAGTACATCAGTTACCAGGAGTGGGGCCGCAGGTTCTTCGAGGTCGCCGTCACCGAGGCGCGGGTGGCCTCGGCCTTCCATGCGATCGCCGGCGACCAGTTCGAGATCGGTCCGATGGCGCAGGGACCCGGCCGTATCGCCAAGGTGCACGCGAAGGTCAAGATCCGCGAACCGCAGGCCACCCGGCACCTGGGTGACCCCATCACCTTCGCCATCCGCATCCCCCTGGAGATTGAGCTGGTCGTCGACCTCCGGCTGGACAAACAGCGCTTCACCGTCGACGGGGAGGTGTCGCTGCGCGCCACCGCACGCGGCGCCGAGCCGCTGCTGCTGATCCTCGACGTGGCCAAGCCGCGCCCGTCGGACATCAGCGTGCACGTCTCCTCGAAGTCGATCCGCGGCGAGATCGTCCGCATCATCGGCGGCGTCGACGCCGAGATCCGTCGCTTCACCGCCGCGCACGTCTGCGACCAGATCGATTCCCCCGAGTCCAAGGCCGCTCAGGTCATCCACGTCGCCGACATGATCGACGAGACCTGGACCGGCATTTAAGGTATTCGGCGTGAGCACTGACACCTGGAAGCTAGGCCCCGACGACGGCACGCTGACCATCCGCACCGGCGTTGGCGGCCGCGCCGCGCGGATGGGCCACCGGCTGACCATCGCGATGAACTCCTGGCAGATCGACGTGGACTGGGCCGACGGCGCCCCGGCGCGGGTGGCGCTCGGTGTCGACGTCGACTCGCTGACCGTCGTGACCGGCGAGGGCGGGGTCACCCCGCTGTCCGGTCCGGAGAAGGTGGTGGTGCGGTCCAACGCGCTGAAGGTGCTCGACGCCGGCAAGTTTCCCCGCATCGAGTACGTCGCCGAGGAGGTCACCGCCGTCGACGGCGGCTACCGACTGAACGGCACCTTGACCCTGCACGGGGTCGCCAAGCCCGTTGAGGTCGACGTGACCGTCACCGAGGACGGGGACAACTGGCAGCTCGCCAGCCGAACAGAGGTGGCGCAGACCGATTTTCGGCTCAAGCCGTTCTCCATGTTCGTCGGTTCGCTCAAGGTCGCCGACGTGGTGACCGTCGCCGCCGACGTCACCCACGCCAAGCACGGTGGGTGAGCTGAACCGGGCCGCCGTCGCCGCCCTGATCGATCACACCCTGCTCAAACCCGAGGCCACGCCCGCGCAGGTCGACGCTCTGGTCGCCGAGGCCGCCGCACTCGGGGTCTTCTCGGTGTGCGTGTCCCCGAGCATGCTGCCGATCCGCGCGCCGCACGGACTTGCGGTGGCCACCGTCTGCGGATTCCCCTCCGGAGCGCACCAGGCCGGGATCAAGGCCGCCGAGGCCGCCGATTCGGTGGCCCGCGGCGCCGACGAGGTGGACATGGTGGTCAACCTCGCCAACGCTGTCACCGGTGACTTCGACGCCGTCCGCGACGAGATCGCAACGGTCCGCCGCGCCTGTCCCGCGCCGGTGCTGCTGAAGGTGATCATCGAATCCGCGGCGCTGACCGATGCGCAGATCGTCGGCTGCTGCCGCGCCGCCGAAGCCGCGGGCGCCGATTTCGTCAAGACCTCCACCGGTTTTCACCCCTCCGGCGGCGCCAGCGTGCATGCCGTAGCCCTGATGGCCGACACCGTCGGCGGACGGCTCGGGGTGAAGGCCTCCGGCGGCATCCGTACCGCCGCCGACGCCCTGGCCATGATCGACGCCGGAGCCACCCGGCTGGGCCTGTCCTCCTCGGCGGCGGTGCTGGCCGGGCTGGCGGAGTGATTCCGGGCGACCTGCCGACCCGGGCCGCCGACTGGGCGGCCCACGACCCGGACCCGACCACCCGCGCCGAGCTCACCGCACTGATCCGCGCGGCCGGCTCCGGTGAACCCGGTGCCTACGACGATCTCGCCGACCGGTTCCGGGGCCCGCTGGAGTTCGGCACCGCCGGGTTGCGCGGCACCGTCGGCGCGGGGGAGACCCGGATGAACGTGGCCGTCGTCGGCCGTGCCAGCGCCGGGCTGGCCCGCTATCTGCTCGACGTCGTCGGCCCGGGTGTCCGGGTAGTGCTCGGTTGTGACGCCCGCCGCGGCTCCTCGGAGTTCGCGGACGCCGCCGCCGCGGTGCTGGCCGGCGCCGGCGTCACGGTGCTGGCGCTGCCCAAGCGGCTACCCACCCCGCTGGTGGCCTACGCCGTGCGGGCCCTGGACGCCGATGCCGGGGTGATGATCACCGCCTCGCACAACCCGGCCGCCGACAACGGCTACAAGGTGTACCTCGGCGGTCGCGCCGTCGCCGACGACAATGCCCGCGGCGTGCAGATCGTCACGCCCGCCGACACCGAGATCGCCGCCCGGATCGCCGCTGCACCGCCGGCCGATGAACTCCCGCGCGGAGACGCGGTCACCGAGGTGAGCGACGAGCTGCTGGCGTCCTACCTCGACCGGGTCGCCGGTTACCGCACGACGTCCGGCGTTTCTCCCATTCGGGTGGTGCTCACCGCCATGCACGGCGTCGGCGGGACGACCGCGCTGGCGGCGCTGCAGCGCGCCGGGATCACCGACGTGCACCCGGTCACCACCCAGCAGGACCCCGACCCGGACTTCCCGACGGTCCCGTTTCCCAACCCGGAGGAGCCCGGGGGCCTGGATGCCGCAATCGGGCTTGCCGAGCAGGTGAACGCCGACGTCGTCATCGCGCTGGACCCCGACGCTGACCGGTGCGCGGTCGCCGTGTCCGGGCCCGGCGGTTCAGCGAGGCTCGGCGGAGTGGACGCGAGCGGAGCGAGTGGCCGCGGAGCCGAGGGGAAGCTGGGACCGCCGCATGTACCGGGTGGTTGGCGGGTTCTCACCGGAGATGAAACCGGGGCCCTGCTGGGGTTCCACGCCGCCACCGACTCGGCCCGCAGCGGCGACACGCTGGCCGCCTCCGTGGTATCCAGCCGGCTACTGGGCCGCATCGCCGCCGCGCACGGGCTGCGGCACGCCGTCACGCTGACCGGGTTCAAGTGGATCGCCCGGGTGCCCGGGCTGCGTTTCGGCTACGAGGAAGCCATCGGCTACTGCACCGACCCGGCCGCCGTGCGCGACAAGGACGGCATCGGCGCGGCGGTGCGGATGGTGGCGCTGGTCGAGGAGCTGCGCTCGGCCGGCCGCGGACCTCTCGATCTGCTCGACGAGTTGGCCCGCGCCCACGGACTACACGTCAGCCAGACACTGAGCTTCCGGTTCGACGACCTCGACAAAATCGCGATGACTATGGACCGTTTGCGTCGCAACGGAATTGACGAGTTGGCAGGATCGATGGTGCGGGTGCGTCACGATCTCCTCAAGCCGGCGGCCGCGCGGGAGGTCGACGGTATCGCGGCCCTGGCCGGTCTGCCGCCCACCGACGCGCTGCTGTACCTGACCGACGATGGCGACCGGCTGATCGTCCGCCCGTCGGGCACCGAACCCAAACTCAAGTGCTACCTCGAGGTGGTTCTGTCCTGCGGCGACGAGGTCCCGCACGCAGCGGCCGCGGCCCGGTTGGCCGCGCTCGGCAAAGAAGTGCGGGCGCTGCTGAACTGAACTGCTAGGCCGGCGATTTCATCGCACGCCGTCGCGTTCAGTGGTTCGGTGCACTAACTCTCCGCGAGTCTCAGGACCTGTCCGCCGTCGCTAACCGTTCCGTTGATGACGGTGATGTAGACGGCGCCGGAGGTGTCGACGGCGATGCCGGAGGGTTGCAGTTCGGTATGGCTGCCATTGGTGACGTGGATAGCTCCGTCGGCGGTGACCGCGATGTCCTCGGGGTACTGGAGGCCCGGTAGGGGTACTTCGGTGGGGTTGGTTGCGTTCACCGCCAGTTCGGAATTTGTCAAGGGGGATGAGTCCATTGGGTGTTAAGCGGCTGGCGTGTCGGCCTCCCTTGTGTGGGCTGGTTGGTTGATCCAGGCGGCCTCGGGTA